>Ga0209536_100000235_pt1 | contig 87928 bp, 143 predicted proteins | sample DeeMarSeWOR28_12_FD_187461 | JGI IMG/M metagenome (GOLD analysis project Ga0209536, IMG submission 187461) | Marine sediment microbial communities from White Oak River estuary, North Carolina - WOR-2-8_12 (SPAdes) (version 2) | ecosystem: Environmental > Aquatic > Marine > Intertidal zone >... | reverse complement strand
CAGGCGGCAGGCGGCAGGCGGCAGGCGGCAGGCGGCAGGCGGGGAGCGGACCCCGACAATCGTTACAACCCCTACTTATGAGGGGTGCGGTGCGACCCGCAAGACCCTACTTTCGGGTGGCATTAGTGTAATCGTTTAGGGTGTTACAACCTCCCCTATTAGTGCAATCGCACCCTCCCCCCCTATGTATTTACACCCCCACCTATGAGGGGCATAATCGTTAGGACCAGTATGACCGGACCCCTCATAAGTAGGGGTATCCCCCTGAAAGTAGGGGTTTCTCAGTGGATGGATTGTGCCGATTATCGGATTTATCCTAACCCTTTCGGGGGGTTCATCCACTATTTTCAGGCATCTATCCTACCTAATATGGGGGGTATGAGTCTTGGGGGTTGTGCGGAAACCCCTATTTTTGCAGGCTGAAAAATCGTTATAGACGCGTCAGATAGGATGAAATAGTGGATGGCGCACAAAACTCTCCCTACAGATATTTTTATTATTTCTATCTCTACATATCTTTTTTTTCTTTCTATCCACTCAATTCTATCCACTATAGTAAAAGTAAAAGACAGAAACACTGGAAATATCGGCATAATCTGATTTCGCCGCGTCGCGCGGACAGTGGATGAACCCCCCGAAAGTGGTAGGATAAAAGTCGTTTTTAGTGGATGAAACGTCATAACACGCCGATCCATCCTATCCGACGCGTCGATTACAACCACTACAATCGAACCGCCGTCTGCCGCGCGTCAGTTACACAACCGGCACAACCCACCAATACTTTTTAACAGGTATAACCGGCATAATCCCACCCCGCGCATCGCGGACCCCGACAATCGTTACAACCCACAACACTCATGTATACGATACCACCATCCCAATCATCATAACCCTCCTAACCGTCACAATCATCCCAATCATCTCAACCGATCTATACGATCTGACCCCGACAATCCATCCTCCTGCCACAACCCGCAGTACTCATGTAAACGATACAACCGGACAACCGGCATAACCGATACAAGTGTCACGCGGGTTGCGGGTTGTGTCGGTGGTGACGATGGTATCGTGTATGACGGTGTTGTGGATTGTAACGATTGTCGGGGTCGTGACGATGATGCGGGGGTTCTGATGGTGATGATTGGGAGGGGTGTACCGGTAGTGCCGGTGGTAGGGGTCAAATTTCTTGCGGGTAACCCCCTCTGGCGAGGGGTCCCATCCGCCGCCCTTTCCACGGGCTGTGAACCCCACTTTTGAGGTATTGACGCGTCAAAACTCCGAGGGAACCCGCAACCCGCAGGAGCTAGAGCTAGAGCGGGAGCCGGGGCGGGGTCAAATCGAGGGCACCCTGCGGGTTCCCCGTGCTCTTGGGCACCCTGCGGGTAGTCCGAGGGCACCCTGCGGGTTGCGGCCCTCTACGGGCCTCCTGGGGCGTCTGAGAGGGTGTTAAAATTTGCCGATTTTGCCGATTTTTCCGATTTTTCGTGCTACATTTTGCCCAAACGTAGCTACCATATACTATGGAGGATCGTCTATGCAAGCAAACCATCCCAGAAGGTGCGCGGCGACGCGGCGGAACGGCCAATGCACCAGCCTCGCCGTGGATGGGAAACCTTATTGTGAGTATCACATGCGAGACGTTGACTACGAAAACAAGCAGTCCCTTCGGACGTACCTTCTCACCGACCCGATCACAGCGGGAGCCGCAGGACGCCACAGCCAGGTTGAAGAACTCAAATCGCTACGCGAAGAGATCGCCCTGGCCCGCGCGATGATTGAGCGACGGCTTAATCTGGTGGAGAGTAACGCCGATTTCCTCCAAGCCTGCGGCACCGTGAACACCTATCTGCTCACTCTTGAGCGCCTCATTACGAGTTGTCACAAGTTGGAAGTCAACTTGGGCAACCTGTTGTCTAAAGGGGCCATCCTTACCCTCGCGCAAGAGATTGTGGGCATCCTCATGGCCGAGCTTGAACATATCGACGGTTACGAGTCGATTGTGGACCGCATCAGCGAACGGATCGTAGCCGCCATCGCGTCGCAGGAGCAGGAGTAGCATGGGCGTATACAGCGATTTTATCTATGTGACACCACTGTTTGATGGCCCTGCGTTGCAAAATGGGGCACGTCGCAAAGCCTACCGCGAACTTAAACGGCTCGAAAGCCGCTTCGACCCGGAGCCGGATGCCGACTTCAAAGAGCGAAACACCGTCTACCAGATGAATGAAGGCTTGCAGACTTTTGAAGTTTGCAAATTCGTCTTCACATTCTTTAAGTCTGGGAATGTGTACGAATCCGTCCCTATCTCCTGGGTCGATGACAAAAGAGAAGTTGAAAATGCCGTAGATACAGCGTTTAGTCAAGAAGTGCCCTCGTGGGCCAAGGCGCACGCAGTTGTCGCAGGTTCGCTGACGAGTTCACCTTATCTTTCAATCACGCTCAGTGGAACTTCCGTTCAGAGTAAACCCTGGGCCGCATTAAAGATCGTGCGAACCACTCCGAGCCCTGTCTATTACTACGATCTTACAACTACTTACGGTCAACCGAATCGACACGCATGGGCCGTGATGCACAGCTTGGGGATGATTAAAGAGCCGCCGCCGTGGGGAACGTTGCCAGAGACACTTTTAACCTCCCCTGGTGAAAATCCTAAGTGGCCGAGCGCCTCGCTTCGAGCAGTGTTAGCCGAACAAGCTAGTATCGAGGATGAAAGCGTCGAGCTTCGCGCACGGTTAAATGATCTTTTTCGAGTAAGACGATGAGCGCGATTTCAGAGTGGTTCGATAATCAGGTTGTATTAGGTATTCCACCCCGCTCGGGTCCGAGACGGGTGGCGTATCAAGAAATTACGCAATTGATTAAGCGTAATACGGCAGATATGCACCCCTCCTTTGAATTTTCAAACGAGATACAAGGCGTTACGTCGATTGGACATGTGTTTTCAAAGTACACGCTCACCATCACGGACCCTAATGGTATTCAGGCTACATCGTCGGAGATAGATACGGGTAATGACCAACAGCCAAACGTCGTTAACACAGCCATTAACAACGGCTGCAACGGCGTTATTCCCGGTTATCAGAATGGTGATATTGTACGCATTAGTGGATCGGTTAGCACGACGTCGCCATTACTTATTTCTTATGTTGGCGGCGACTTCCGAAACTGGGGCGACTTGCAGGGCGAGTTTACCTATTTCAACAGCGGCCCGCTCGCCACAGTAACATACCGGCATGGGCAATCAACCCGCTATACTTGGGCAGTGTTGTACGCTCTGGGACTCATTGGCTTGTACGATTTGCCACCGCAAGGGCATCTCTTACCCAAAGGCTTCAAGCTACTGAACACTCCAGACAAACTTGCTTGGTGGCCGAGTGCGTCGTTGCGAATGATGCTCGCCAAGCAAGCAGCAATTGAGGACAATAACCCAGCACTGGAAGACCAACTTCTCGATCTTTTGAACGTGGAGTAGTTATGGGCGTCTTTTCCGACTGGTTTGCGAATCAGGTTGTCATAGGGGAGTACCCCTACATCGGGCAACGACGTGTTGCGTATCAAGAGATGCAGTGGCATCTCAGACGCACCGACCCCGAGCACAATGCTGCTTACTTGCCGATGGACGAGAAGCAAACCTACCTGGGATACGTACCTCCCGGCCAATCGGCAGTATTGCAATTCACACGCGTTTCGGACGGGTTGACATTTGCCACCCAATATCTCCCTGAGTGGTTTCCGTTAAACGGTATTCAACTTATCGTAGACCAAGAGTTTACGGCAAACGTAGCTGGGTACACGGATGGTGATGTGTTACTTTCAGGAGGGACGTTCAAGACGCCGCCGATCTATTTTGAATACACTGGAGACTCGGTGAAGCGGCAAAATTGGAGCCTGTATGTCTACAACTATGATACCGGCGCGTCACTTCCAGTAGAGACAACGCAAAACGGCCAGGACAAAATCAGATATACATGGTCGGTGATGTACGAACTTGGACTTTATGGGCCGCCGCCACCGGGACTAGGTGACGACTTACCCGAGGATGCGACACTTCTCTACCGTCCCGACGAGACAATTCGCTGGCCGACTGCTTCACTGCGGAATTTACTCGCACAACAATGCGCCATTGATGACAATAATCCTCACCTTGAGTGCCAGTTACAAGATTTGTTCAATGTAAAGGCGCGATCAAGTGCGTGTCACCGATACAAAGATGAATCCTTTTGAAAGGAGATAACCATGAAGAAATGGTACGCAAGCAAAACTTTCTGGATCAACGCGCTCACTTTCGGCGTTGGGCTGGTTGGCTATGCCGTAGGGCACGAAGTTATTGCTGAGCATCCCGAAGTGATTTCGGTACTCATCGCGGTGCAAGGTGCTTTGAATGTGGCCCTCCGTTTCATCACGAGTAAGCCGATTGAGGTTTGAACATGGCTAACTTTCCGCAAAAAATTTGGGACGGTCGAAGTAAGTCCAGGCTTGATCTGGACAACGTGAAAGGACCAGACCACGCTGATTGGATGGCTATGCTTGACGAGTTGCAGGCGACGCAAAGCTATATTTTGAACTTAACAGACAGCACGGAAGCTATGCCTAATGTCGCCAAAGAAATCCACGAAGCTAAGGATAAGGTCAAGGGATTAGTGAAGAACTTGGAGCAGCTATCGCCACCCGCAAACCTTCAAAAAGACGTGGACGAATTGCGAGCCGCAATCGAGGAAGCGGATGTTAAAGGTGAGCATGATCGCTTGAAGAGAGGCGTAAAGAAACTTTTTCTCCGAACACAATCTTTGATTGACGCTTACAAGAAACTCAAGACAGAGACAGAGCATACACTGGAAGTGCTTTCCAACAGTATGCGGGTCAATTTGACAAAGTTGCGTCGAGATATGGAAGCGCGATGTGACCATCTAGCAGAGCAGGTTAAGGAGTTGCAAGACGTACTGGAGAGCCCGGAGCTTGACTGATGGCGAAGTCTGTGCCCGACCCAATCTTTCCTGATAATATCTGGGATGGTACTACGGAGAAGTATCCCGATATAACCACCGATAAGACTCCAGACGTGGAGTTCGCGGCTCGCTACCGTGCGGAAATCAGGTCATTGGAAAAGGTACTTGATGCCTATTCAAGTGTACTCGATGTTATTGCGAACTATGGGGCAGGTAATACACTTCTCGGTGTTCAGAATGATGGCACTGCATTAGAGTACAAAGCCCTGTCGGCTGGTAATGGTATCCTTATTACTCACGGCAGCGGAACAATTACCATAGCGTCCACGTCAGTTGGACCTGAAGATACAACATTTGGGTATACTGGGGACCAACTAACCACAGTAACAACTTCAGGTGGCACGAAGACATTTGGATACAGTGGCGGACAACTTCAAACCATCTCTGATACTGAAACACAAACACTTTCCACATTCGGGTACACGAACGGAAAGTTGACAAGCATCACAGTAACCCCACTATAAACGGAGTTCTATTATGGCGATGGTAGACGGCGACTGGACTATCACACGGTCCACGGGAAATATTCGGTATATTGGCGATGACCACGGTGGGGCGTCACCTAGCTACGCTACTGTGATTCAATTCCATCGTTGGCTGCAAGACTTTGCAGATCAAGAAGTGAGTTCTGGCGATGACCAATTAGACATTACGGACGCTACGCCATCTGAACGATCCACTGACAACATTATCACGTTGAAGGGCAGTTACAATATTGACGATATGGCTGCCGAGCATCTTTATGATGGGTCCATCATTCAGGGCACGGGTGGCACCGAAGAATATTACGATGGTATCGTAAACTTCGGCAATTCTGACGTGCAGATTCAGATTATTCAAGATGGCGCAGTCTTGAGCGACGACTGGTGGAATTTCGGTGGGGGCGGTCTTAATGCGGACGCAACAGCGGGTATCTCGCACCGTTTTATGATTAAGACTCGCACAGCAGGGGCCGATATTGATGGTCGGCGTCTCATTGGTACATCGAGAACATTTGGAAACACCTACTCCGAGTTCAAGATCAATGGCACATCGCGTGGTAATAATGTGCTTGCGTTGACTGACAGTAATGACTTGAACAATGAGACGGCTGAAGGTACTGTCTCAGGTTGGACTGGTATTACCAATACAACGGAAGGTTATGCCAATATCGACGTAGACAACAATAGCGTTGATGAGTATTACTACAGCGAGTGGAACACTAATCAGCCAACTCGTTCGATCAACGACTTCTACGAACGAATGAAGTGGCTTACTCGGGACGGTTCTAGCTCGACGCTGTATGGCTTGAACGGTGAGCTATTTCGCGGCATCACGCATCAGGTCGCTATCACTCCAGGTACGGGCACCTGGGTTGAGCCCGAATCACTTTCCTGGGGCACGGGAGCAACGGCTGGTACTGGTCAACTTTTGGCGGTTGACGATACCGATGCTACTTCTACGTCAAAACTGTGGCTGCAACTCTTGACAGGCGTGCCGCCTAACGCGAATACCATTACTGGAAATGGTGGCGCGACAGGAACGGCGGGGACTGTCACTGAGCGGACAATTTCCACACCCTTCATCGGTGTCTCGACCGGCTCGGCTATCATTGGCGCTTATGGCGTCGGTATTGAAAAGGCTGATCTGTCGGCGGCGGATAAAGTTTTTGACTTGAACAATGCTCAAGTTCTGCCTCCGAATAACGTGACATTCACAGTATTCGGGTTGGAGAGTGGTGAGGATCGCGTCTTGGTCACGAATGATGCTTCGTCAAATATTGACTACGATCAGATGACGCTAGGCGTTACGCTGAGTGGTCCTGCCGAAAACACTGTTAATGTTGGCACAGGGAACATTCCTGCGGATACGCCTTCTACTGGTCAGTTGCGAGTTCAATTGGACGATGGTCGATACCGACTAGTTGCTTATACGGCCCACGATGGCGATGACGAGTTTACCATCGCCTCCTCCGACTGGCAAGACCCAGATGACGCCACGGCTGGTAACAATGTCTTTTTGGCGTACATTGATAAGCTGGCGGCGGCGGCAAACGAAGCATTTACAACTGTGTATAACTCGGATAGGACGCTGTTTATTCGCGTTCGTGACGGTGGAGGTACGCCGATCAAGACCTTTGAGACGACTGGTACACTAGGCTCTAATGGCGGTAGTGCTACCGCGATCCGCACTCCTGACGTTTAAGCGAGTAAAGCATGGCAGTCACAGTGACGGCAAATTTGTCGCTAGTATCCGATGCCGATACCGCCTCGTCCCAAGGTACATGGTCAGGTGATTCGGGCGATGCCGATACTGAAGTCAAGATTCAAGGGAATGGCTCATACACCTGGCAAGCGGCGAAAAACTCACGTACCTCGTGTACGTTCACGCCGACGACTAATCTTGATATGAGTGCGACTGGCACACACCTGTATTGGTGGGCTAAAAATGACGTAGCGCCTTTCATGGAGGTTAAGACAACAGGTACAACCAATACCTCGGGCTACCATATTCGTTTGACAGACGGCTCTGGTAACTACAAAGAGTGGCACATCGCCGGTAGTGATACCTGGGGCGGTGAGTGGAAGTGCTTTGTGCTAGACGTGAATAGCACTACGGACGTATACGCGAGCAGTGGTACATTGAGTTTGTCGGATATTGATGTTATCACTTGGTACGTTGATATTTCCAATTCGGGCAATATCCGAATTATCGACAACCAGTGGAACGACGTTGTACGCTACGGCACCGGGCTGACACTCACGGGCACAACCTTCGATCTGGCTGATGCGGCAGCTATTGATGAGTCGTCAACATATCGCTATGGTATTTTGGAAACCAAAGACGGCGTTATCTTTTGTCAAGGTAAGTTGCTAATAGGTAATGGCGCTACGACTACTACTTTTCAATCAGCCGACGAAACACTCATTTTTAAGGACCGAAATGCAGATGGTGAAGGTCAGGTAGCTTCGGGCTTCTATACGCTGACGTTCTCTGGCTCTGGCTGTACGGCTACCGTTAATCGTTTGGTGTGTAAAGGGGCGGGCTCGACCGCCACTACGCGCTTTTCGGTAGACGCGAGCGACACGAATAGTAATGTGACGATTGATGGCTCCACTTTTATTAGAGCCTCGACTTGCGATTTTGCTTCGACGAGTGAAGTAACATCGACAAGTTTCATCGACTGCCAGCAAGTTGATCCAAGCACGAGTACTTTTGAGCTATGCACGTTTAGAAATTATGTGGGGACAACGGGAGCCCTACTGTATCCATCTGATGATTCAAATATCAGTGACTTGTTTTTCTACAACTGCGATAATGGCGTAGAATACGACGCCAGTAGTGACTCCACCACCCCGACCTTTGACAATTTCGTGTTCGATGACGAGGCCGGAAACTACGACGTGAATAACACGTCAGGATCAGCGGCCACGATTTACCTTGTCAATAACGCATCTGGATATGCGAACAGCTATAATACTGGCGGAAGCACGGTCACATTTGTTACTAATCCTGTCACCACCCTTATCACAGTAAAAGATGCGACTACTTTTGGCGTGATTTCTGGAGCGCGAGTACTGTTATATGCGGCTGACGCAACGGGGGATTTGAACTACCAAGAGTCGATTTCGATTACTAGCTCAGGAACAACGGCTACTGTTTCGCACACGGCGCATGGATTGGCAACTGATGACTGGGTACTTATTGAAGGCGCAGACCAAGAAGCCTACAATGGGGCATACCAAATCACTGTCACTGGTGTAAATGGCTACACCTATACAATGACCGATACGGCCACAAGTCCAGCGACAGGTACAATTACCTCAACGACCGTGATCTTCAATGAAACTACAAATGTTTCGGGCCAAGTTAGCGATACGCGATCTTTGTCCACTGACCAAAATGTTATTGGCAAGGCGCGAAAATCGTCGGCCACGCCGTTTTATCGGAGTTCACCCATCACTGAGACAATTAGCAGTAGCACTGGGTTGTCTCTAACGGTACTAATGATTCCAGACGAGTAACACATGCACGACAAGATTGAGAAGCTGAACTACGTGGCTGTAATGGACACACTAAGTCATCAAGGGCAGTTGATAAGTGACCTGGTTGAAGCAAGCAAGACATTACAAGCACAACTAAACACGTTTCGACAAGAACTTGCACAGCAACGCGGTTTAATCGTCAACAGCCTCCAGCAAAAATATGGACACGGCTCGACGGAGAAGTAAATGGCCCTCTCAGTTGACTACAGCACGAAGATAATCAGCGTACCCAAAGCTGATTTGACACTTATTAGCGGTACGCTGTATGAATTGGACACCGATCAATTTAGACTCGATCTTGCGGCTCTCCAAGATGATGAAGAAGGGATACCATTTCCTAGTATGTTTCGCCACAACACTGAAGTAACGGTGGCTGGAGCAACATACGCCCGCACAATTGAAATCATCAATGGATACTCCGTCGAGTTTGAAGATGGTCAATATTCCGTTCGCCTCGCTGGGTCAAACAACAACATTTTTGACGTAGAAAATGGCATCCTTGTGCAAAATCAAGTGCAGGTAATTGCCCAGAACTCGGCCGGTCTAGTCGTAACTGCTACACTTACACCCACACAACAGCAAATTCGGGACTCAATGGAGCTTACGAGTACATCAGGTAAGGCTTCAGTAGATCAGAAGTTGGATAATACTTTTGCGATTGGGGCAGCAGGACTATGAGTGTTAATATCCCGTACACGCCGTTCTTTCCTGATAGTGCGTGGGATGGTACGGTCAATGTTCATCATACTATCGCATCCCCTGATTCGCCCGAGGATAGCTTATTTGGGCGACTGGTAGTTGAAGTGAAGGCGTTGGAAGATGTACTTATCAATCGGATAAACAACACCTTTTCCTTCACCTTACCCGCAAGTCAAAGTAGCGTTGCAGTCACGTTTCCTAAAGCCTTTGCATCAGGTGTGACACCAGTTGTAATTTGTGATGTGCCATACGCCACATCGCACTGGAACACCAATAAATCAAATACAGGCTTCACTTTCCACGTCGGCACCACGGACATTTACCCGCAGACAATTGATTGCTTCGCATCGGAGAGTCAATGATAACGCTCACCACCCCTTTCGCTGGAAAGCGTCATTGTTTCGATGCCTACTATGATGGCGTTGTCAATCTCGATCACCCAAAAGACGATTTCCATGTGATTTGGTATGACAACTCATGCGATGCTGATTTTCACGCGATGCTGCAAGAGAAGATAAAAGTCTTTCCCTCGCATGAGATTGTTATTGACATAACGCCACCGCTAGTAATCGAGAACACGCCAGATTATTGCCGAGTGTCAGAACGGTGTCACGAAGTTTATTGTAACTTGGCTGAACTGGTGCCAGCGGACAACGAGTTCATGTTTAACGTCGAGGATGACGTGTGGGTTCCCCCGGATAGTCTCAGCAAAATGCTGGCAATTTTCCGGCTGGATGAGAAAATTGGCACAGTCATAGGACAACAATACTGCCGCCGTTTTTCAAAAGCAAAAAACATTCGACCAATTCCGAACGCTTGGACGTTTGAAATTGACTATCGCTTTCCAGAAGGCGACGTGTGTAAAGAGAAAACCGCCAAGCGAACTTTCATCGAAGATAAGCCCTTTGGTGTTGAGATTATCGGCTCTGGGCATCTAGGATGTTGGCTGACAAAGACACACCTAGTCAAAGAGCTTGGCTTTATGATGGACAAAGATGGCTTGCGAGCCAATGATACAGTTTGGGGCTACCGATTACGAGAACACGGGTACTACTTCGTGATTGACTACTCCATTCGGTGCAGACACTACTATCGAATCGAAGGGGAAGTCGGTTATCTTTAAGGTGGTATCATGGCGAAAAAGAAAAAGAAGAAATGGATTCAGCAAGCGGACATTAAGGAGGGTGCCTTAACGGAAATGGCAAAGCGAGCGGGCTTCTCAACGTGGCAGGCGTTTTGTGCGCAGCCAGCCGATAAATTAAGCCCGTTGGCAAAGAAGCGGTGCATTTTGGCACAGACATTTAGTAGACTCAACAAGTAGGGAGAGTAACATGAAGCTGCGGGAAAGACGTAATGCGTTGAAGGTCGTGCGACGGGCTAGTAGGATGCTCGGTCTTCGTTCTGGTGTGTTTATGCGTAAACTCCGCTCGAAGGATGCGGACGCGCAAGCAGCCGTTCTTGTGGCGGCAGAGGAATTGGACATTGACCCCGAGGAAATTCACACCCTGATTGACCTGATTCTGGAACTGTGGGCGATGTTGTCCGCACTTTTTGGCTGGGATGACTGATGCGATCCAGGCGACAACGTAGGCGACGAGCTTTACAACAAGCGCACGTACCGGTGCAAGCGAGTGAAGTAGATGAAACACGACGCTGCGCCTGCGGAAATGTACTTCGCTATAGCGGTAATTACTGCGAAGACTGTTGGCTCACTCGTCAATTACGTTGGCATGGTCACGACCAATCCGTAAAAATCAAACTTTGAGGTTTACAATGCGAAGCGGCATGAGAAATTTTGCGGGCGCGGTCCTTCTGATGCTAGTGTTGGCCGTTGGGGCCAATACCAGCCCTGTTGAGCCGGGATTGGCCGGTACGAACGGGCATCACTCGCCGCCCGTGGTGGTGTCAGCGGAGGCTGTCGAAAGGGCTCAGATTGCCTTAGTTGCACCGGACAAGGGCCTGGTTGGCGAATTGATCCGCCTGGATGTATCGACAAGTATCGCGGACTCTTTCAAGTGGCTGCTGGTGCCCGACTCAGTTGACTTTGAAGTATACGATGGCGGTCGCCGGGCTGTTTTCAGCGCCCGAAAAGTGGGCTCGTATATGTTTGTCGTTGCTTGTGCCAAAGACGGATTCGTGGACGTAATGACGCATGTCGTACATATTGTTAATCCTGGCGATCCTGACCCCACGATTGAATACCCCGTTGTCGAAAAGCCATCGCCCGAAGCAGGGCTCATGGCATGGATTCCCTACTGGTGTGCTGAAGCTAAGCGAGAGCCGGGAGAAGCCTTAGCTCTGGCCGAGAGTTTTGAAAGCATCGCTGCTGCTATCGCGGGCGGTGCCTACACAACCCCAGAAGAAATTAGCCAAGCGACAGGTCAAGCAAATCGTGTCGCCCTGGGCGAATCTCTAGCTAACTGGATGCCAGTTTTGAGTAAGTTGCAGACAGAGCTAAAGCGGCAGGCTGACGCCGGGCATCTCAAAACACCGGAGCAGCACGCGAAAATTTGGCGAGAAATCGCAGAAGGGCTGTTGGCTTACGCCACGATGTTCGACCCACGTTAGGGAGATTAGCATGAAGCGACGTGATGTGTTGAAGCTCATTTTGGGCGGCATTGGAAGCCTGTCTACAGGTTCCTTCCTGCGGGCGGGGGAAGATGACGACTCGCCACTGTACGCTGGATGGGTCGATGACGCAACAATCCGGGATCGCTTTATTCAGCGGCATCGGCGGCCATTTTTAAGTCAGTACAATAGCCAAATTAAAGACACCGGGAAAGGTCGTAAGGTTTTCTTGTGGAAAGCCTACGAGCAAGTCACTGGTTGGCCCCTTCAGCCTCATAAACAAACCGTAGGTGACTGTGTTGGACAGGCGTTTGGCTTAGGAATTGACGTGCTTACAGCGGTACGAATCGCCTCGTTTAACATGCCTGAACGCTGGGTTGCTAAAGCGGCCACGGAGATAATTTACGCCGGCGCGCGTATTGAAACAGGCGGGATGAGTCGTAGAAAGCTCACATACGATGGCACTACCGGCACGCTGGCGGCCGAGTTTTGTCGAGATTGGGGCGTTCTCTTGCGGCAGTCCTACCTTGATGGCGAGTACGATTTTACAACATACAGTGGAGCAAAGGCCCGTCAAATGGGCCGGTATGGAGCGGGCGTGCCTGACGCACTTGAACCATTGTGCAAGCTCCACCCGCTACAAACGTGTACCCTGGTTCGGTCGTGGGAAGAGTGCCGGGATGCCGTGGCGAATGGCTATCCGGTTGTGATGTGTTGTAACATCGGCTTCTGGACAAAACGGGACAAAGATGGGTTTTTGAGACGACGCCGAAAACCTTGGTATCACGCCCAGGTTATTTTGGGCGTCGATGATGAATACCGCAGACCGGGAGCCCTGGTAGTAAACTCCTGGGGCGAGAATTGGGTCAGCGGACCAACACGCCATGAGCAACCTGCGGGAAGCTATTGGTGTGACGCAGCGACAGTGGACGCGGCCATGAAGCAAGGGGACAGTATAGCATTGAGCGGGTACGTTGGCTATCCGCAGCGAGACGTTCCCGATTATATACTGTGGTGAGGATGTGATGAAAGGGAAGATTTTTGGTTTTCTGGCGGTGTGCTACATAATTTTCGCCCTTGTTTTGGCGACGGGAGTGGCTCCCGCAAGTATTTGTAAACAAGGATGGGTGCCGCCTGAGCGATTAGAGCGAGGCATCCAGCTCCCCTTCCTCCTGGTGACAGAGAATTGGGCACCAAATTGCTTGGTACTGTGGACTTCTAAGTGGTGCGCGTCATGCAAAAAGATGGAGCCGATTGTTGAAGCGTTGCGAAAAGAAGGATACACAGTCTATGTGTATGATTACGACAAGAGCCGAAAACTTGCGCGTAAGATGGGTGTCCGAACACTGCCCACAGCCGTAATCTACCAAGATGAGGAGGAGGTAACACGCCATGTCGGTGTTGTAACTAAAGAGGAACTCCTTAAAACCTTGCGGAAGAACAAATCCAATTATGAGCTATACTGATGGAAAACCTCATCGTACTTGGGCTAGCGGTCGCTGCAACGTCCATGACAATCTCGACTACTCATGCGGGCGCACCACTGCGAGCGTGGGTGTCAAAGAATGGCCCGTGGTTCGAGAAGCTAATCCACTGCCCCTGGTGCGTGAGCCATTGGTTATCCCTTGCCCTCACTCCACTGTGGATGCAAGTTACTAATCTCGCCCAGTGGGCCGTCTACACGATGAGTGTAGTCGCCATTTCTGGACTTGCGTCGGCTGGGATTGCGTACCTTTTCCTAGCTCTTGACGCCTTGGAAGGAGAATAACCATGAACTTCGGTCGAAAAGCAAAACGAGTGGCGCGATGGGCCTATTGGCGGGGTCGCCTAACGCCGGAAGAATACATGCAGGTTAAGGAAGCTGTCCAAAACCCCGAGTTGGTTGCTCGTTGGCAGGCTGAAGTGGAGCGAACATGTCGCACACCTTGGCAAGACGGCTTGGACATGGAGAAGATTTGGGAGTGGTTCAAGGAAAACTGGCCGACTATTCTCAAGATTCTGCTTATGCTGGCACCACTGATGCTAGGGCCGGACCCTGAAACAGTGGAGGAAGCTCGTGACGCCGCTCGGCGGGGCGAAGGGCGTGACATTGACGAAATTCTTGATGAGGAGTAAACCATGCAAATTGCTTGTCCGTTTCTGCACTACCCGCGATATTACGCTACGCTATACATGAAAGATGGGGGCGTGGTCAATCTCCGAGGCAGTTCAACACCGCTGGTGGAATTTCCCGCGAACGAAGATGACATACTTACCATCGTCTGTGAAAGCCGGGATGACGCCGGTGTTCGCGGTCACTCTCGGATGTGGAAAGATAATCAATGGGTCTGTTATAAGCCGGAAGATTTGGAAGCGATGCTAGCGCCACCCGAGCCGGAACCCGAGCCGGAACCCGAGCCGGAACCCGAGCCGGAACCCGAGCCGGAACCCGAGCCGGAACCCGAGCCGGAAGAGGCACCCGAAAGACTCTGGGAGCCACGGGAGCGTATTTGGGAAGCCGCAGAAGAGGAAGATGAAGAGTAAATGAATGAGCAAGCTGGTGGACGCATTTCGGGAAGCTATCGCGGACGGCATTACCAGTCGTACCATGACTTCCTGTTCACGCTGGGCCACGCATCGCCGCATCATGGGAGAGCCGTTTCCTGGTCCCTTTGGGTTTGACCGCCATCCTTGGTGTGTAGAAATTCACGATTCAGAAACGTCGTATAACACGGCCATGAAGGCGGCTCAAATGGGCGTGACGGAAGTCGCCATCAATCGAGCTTTCTACACCGTGGACGTGCTTCGCAAAGATGTACTTTACGTCCTGCCCACATTCAACAATGCAAGCGACTTTGCGAAAGCACGTTTTAACACAGCGTTGATGCACAGTGACTACTTAAAAGGTCTTTTCACCAGTACCAATACCATTGGACTCAAGCAAGCGGGAACAACAAACCTTTACATTCGAGGTTCACGCGGGGACTCCAACCTGAAATCAATCCCAGTGTCAACACTGATCCTTGACGAAGTGAATGAAATGGATCAGAAACAAATCTGGTTGGCTTTAGAGCGGTTGTCAGGACACGAGGAGAAAGCAATCTGGGCGATTTCAACTCCCACAGTGCCTAAATATGGCGTCCATAAACTTTATGAACAAGGCACGCAAGAACATTTCATGTTTAAGTGCCCGCACTGTAGTCGTTGGACCGAGCTTGTTTGGCCGGATTGCCTTGAGATTTACGGTGAAACAGTATCAGATAGGCGGTGCATGGAGTCCTATCTGAAGTGTAAAGAGTGTGGAAGTAAACTAGAACATCGTGACAAAGCAAGTTGGTTAAACGTAGAGAACTGCAAATGGGAACCTACGGAACCAAGTGCCAATGACCATCGCAGCTTCTATATTAACCAGCTTTACAGCTTCACGGTATCCCCCGGTGAATTAGTACAAGCACATTTTCGGGGACTTGGCGATGAAGCGGCGATGGTGGAGTTCAATAACTCCAAATTAGGTCAACCATACATCCCGGCTGGCGGCCTGGTGACAGATACCGAGCTAGAAAACTCTAGGGCAGGTTACTCAAAGAATGACCCGCGTCCGCAAGTTGGTGGTGAGCGTTGTATCACACTCGGAATTGACCAAGGTAAATGGAATTACATTGTTGTAATGGAATACATTTTGGATACCTTCGGTCACGACGTAAATGCGGCGGCGTTTGGCAAGTTGCTTTGGGAAGGAAAGATTCCAGGCGATAATTTCGAGGAGCTTGATCGTCTTATGCGGGAGTGGCAAGTTTTAGCCTGCGTAATTGATGCCGACCCACAAATCAATGATGCGCGGCGATTTGCTCGACGGTTTCCCGGCTACGTTACTTTGTGCCGATACCGACGCGGTGTAACTGGTAAGGAAATGCAAATGTCAGAGGAGGAGGGCGGTGCCCCAATCGCCACTGTTGACAGAACAAACTGGCTTGATGCTGCTCTTGGACGTTTTCATAGCGGCCGCATTTGGACGCCTGCGGACACCAGCATGGAGTTTCAAGATCACATCAAAAACGTAGTGCGAACTTATGAGCGCGATGAACTAAACAACCCCCGTGCAGTGTATCTCAACACCGGAGCCGATCACTTCACACACGCCCTGACGTATGCCGAGATTGGTCTTCCGCTCGCCGCAGGAATAGTAACAAACAGAGACATTGGAACTTTTCTCTGATGGAGGTATAAAGTGGCATCCTTTTCAGTTTACGATACACGACACCCCACGTACTTCCATGACGCCGGGTACTGGACAACGTGGCGCGAGACATACAATGGTGGTGAGGATTATACTCATCTGTATCTCCAAAAGTTCAGCGAACGAGAGACAGACGCCGAGTATAATGCGCGTCGCAGTATCACACCCACCCCAACCTACGCCAAAGCGGCTGTCAATGACATTCGTAATGCGATTTTTCAACGTATGCGAGATATTGTAAGGTCTGGTGGGTCCAAGAATTATCGGGTTGCCGTTGCCGGTGAGATGGGTGGCGTTGATATGCGGGGAAGCTCTATGAGCGGCTTTCTAGGTATTAACGTGTTGACGGAACTACTTGTGATGGGAAAAGTTGGCGTCTATGTCGATATGCCGCAACTCAGCGGCCCGACGTTGGCTGACGTGGGCGGTGCTCGTCCCTACCTTTATATGTACCAAGTCGAAGATATTCTGGCTTGGTCAGCCAGTGATCCGACACATCCCAGTGATTTTCAAGCCCTCTTACTGCGGGATATTGGGCTTGATTATGCCTCCCACGATATTTACAATATTCAACTACCTTCCGGCGAGTTTGAACGATACCGCCTAATCTGGATCGACCAGGCGACTGGGCTGGTAAACGTGCAGTTTTACGACGATGAATCACAGCCGATCACTCCAACTGGTGAGCCTTCTGATGGGACGCCAATCGTCTTGAACTTGACTCGTATTCCTTTTGTCTTGTTGGATATTGGTGACAGCCTGCTGAAAGACGTGTCGCAACATCAGGCAGCGTTGGTGAATCTTACATCCAGCGATGTGTCGTATGCTTTGAAAGCAAATTTTCCGTTCTACACCGAGCAGCAAGACACGCGAGCCGTGGGCGACCACCTGAAGCACATGAACAACCCCGATGGCTCGGCTATGTCCGGGGGTCAACGAGCGGCGGGGAAAGAAATCAGGGTTGGCGCAACTCACGGTCGGATTTATGGTTTGAATACAGACCGACCCGACTTTATTCACCCGTCTCCCGAGCCATTGGAGGCGTCCCTGAAGCTACAGGAAAAGTTGGAAGACGATATTAGAAAGCTCGTTAATCTTGCCGTGACAAACAAGATAGGTAAGCGTGCCACGTCAGCCGAAGCTCTTAAAATGAGCGATCAAGGTTTGGAGTCCGGTTTGTCTTACATCGGCTTAATCTTGGAAGGTGGCGAGCGAGGAATTGCGGAACACTGGGCAGCTTACGAAGAAAGAGCCGTTAATCGTCGGCAGGTAGCAACTATCAAGTACCCAGAACGCTACAGCCTGAAAACTGACCAAGATCGAATTAAAGAGGCAGATGACTTGTCGGAGTTAATGTTCGCTGTGCCGGGTAACACGATCAAGAAAGAGCTATCAAAAAACATTGTCATTACTCTTTTGGGCGGTCGCGTTAGCACAGATACAATGGACAAAATCTTCTCTGAAATTGATCGGGCTGACTACACGACCAGCGATCCCGAGGTAATCATCCGCGCAAAGGAGGCTGGGCTTGTAGGGGAGAAAACTGCATCTGTGGCTCTGGGCTTCGATGAGGATGAATACTTACAAGCTCGTATAGATCATGTCGAGCGAGTTAAACGCATCGCGGAAGCCCAGGGAGCCGACGACAATCCAGCGGCGCGAGGCGTGGATGATTTGTCAGGTGATCCGGCGACTGAGGGGAGGGAAGAACGAGCAGAGGCAACGGACACTACACTAAGCGACACCACCGAAAAACCAGTACGCGGCGAAGGCCACGACAAGGAGTAAACCATGAAACCAGTAAAAGTTTTAGAAAGTGTCCAAGAGGATTTTTACACGGGCAACGGCACCGCAGGTGTCGCAGCGTCGGCCTTGACAAGTCAACCGTGGAGAGCCTTTTACGGGGTTAAGATACGAAATCACGACGCCGCCAACAAAATGTATGTTGGCAAAGAAGGCGTAACTTCTAGCACGGGGTTTAGACTGGACCCTGGCTGCGATTGCGAATTTCCCATCGCTGATCCACGTCTCATTTATGTTATTCGAGATGTGGCGGATGTTGATTACAGTTTTCTCGTAGTATAAAGGACGCCTCCTATGTACTCGTACTATGGCACGATTACCGAAGCGAATGAATATTTCTCATACAGGCTCCATGAGGAAGCGTGGTCGGATGCGAGTACAGCGGATCGTGAAAAGGCGCTGATTCGTGCGACCGCGATCATTGACGCCCTAAACTTCAAAGGTCAAAAAGCCACCGTCTATGATGAAGAGAATTATGGCGAAGGCTATGAAGAAGATTTGAGAGCCGCACAAGTATCGCAGGAATTGGAGTTCCCGCGAGATGAAGATACCGATGTTCCGCACGAAATTAAAGTTGCGTGCTGGGAGATTGCGTATAATCTGCTGGATGGAGTTGATCCTGACCTTGAATTGGAAAACCTGGGAGTGGTCAGCCAGGGGATTGCCTCGGTAAGAACAACGTATAATCGGAACCATACGCAGATTGAACATCTGATGAACGGGGTTCCAAGCGCCGCAGCATGGAGATACCTGCGCCCATTTTTGCGGTCTTCCGAGGATGTACGAGTAAGCAGGGCTGACTAGCTTTTGTTAGGAGTGAACGATGAACGAGTTGAATGAACTGTACTGGTCGTTGGCAACGCTGGCGTGTTATGATGGCGACGGCGATGGTGATGGCAACGGCGACGGCGATGGTGACGGGACAGGTTTGGGTGATTTTGCCACGGCAGCGAGGCGGGCGGCCGAGGAGGCTGCTAAGGAAGCAGAGCGTAAGGCAGCCGAAGCACGCCAGAAGAAGCAAGAGGCTGATGACGCTGTTTCCCTTAAATTTACGCAAGATGACTTGAATCGGTTTCTTGCTGAAGACCGGCGAAAGCACCAAGATAAACTGAAGAAGTTGGAGTCGGGCTACAAAGAGATTCTAGCCGACAAAAATCTCGCTTTGGAACAGCGGCAGAAGTTGGAAGCCGAACTCGAAGACCTGCGAAAGTCGCAAATGACCGAAAAGCAGCGTCTTGAGTATGAGCGGAAGCAACAAGCCGAAAAGTTCAAGAGCGATTTGGGCCAGCTTAAAGAAAGTGCGTCCCGATGGGAGACACTTTACAAAGGTTCGCAAATTGATCGGTCACTCCAAGATGCGGCTATTGCCGCCGAAGCGTTCAATCCAAATCAAATCGTCGGGCTTCTTCGTCCGATGACCAAGATGCAGGAACGAACGGATGAAGCGGGCAACGGCCTCGGTGATTTTACACCGGTGATTGATTTCCCCGACATTGATGAAGCCACGGGGGAGCAAGTAATGACTTTGAGAACGCCCGAAGAGGCTGTGCAACGGATGAAGGAACTGCCAAATTTGTTTGGCAATCTCTTTAAGTCCAATGTTGTCAGCGGCGTCGGATCGGGCTCCGCTACCGGTGGCGTTACATCGGGTGATGGTGGTCGCGTTGATCCTGCCAAGCTCACGCCTGAGCAGTTTCGGAAGTTGCGTAAGGAAAACCCTGAAGCCTTGGGACTTCGCAAGCGGCGTTAAAGAAAGGGGCCATGTTGTCAAGTTGCCCAGTGGGCGACGAAAACTGTTTTCCTCGCCCTAGTGAAAGGGCTAAATCTTAACAAAGGAGAAGCGCTATGAATTTGCTTTACAGCACTCCGACGTTGGCTTGCTACGCCAACGACAACGATGCGCTGATTCCCGAGCTTTGGGCTCAAGAGGGTCTTGCGATTCTCGAAGAGAACATGGTCATGGCCCGCTTGGTCCACCGGGATTTCAGCATGGAAGTTGCCAACTTTGGCGACGTTGTGAACACGCGCCGGCCCAATCAGTTTGTTGCTGCTCGTAAGACGGACGCAGACGATGTTGTGAGCCAGGATGCGGTGGCTACAAACGTGCAGGTTCCGCTGGATCAGCACATCTATGTGACGTTCACCATCAAGGATGGTGAGGCGAGTAAGTCTTTCCAAGATTTGGTGGACTACTACCTTGACCCGGCCGCGCAAGAAATGGCTAGCTCGGTTGACCGTATTCTGTGCGGTCAGGCGCATGAGTTTCTTGCTAACCGTGTTGGCGCTCTTGGCGAAATGGACGAGAGCAACGCCAAGGATTACCTGCTCGAAGCCCGCGAGAAGATGAATGTCAACAAGGCTTACGCCTCTGGCCGTAACCTTGTGCTTTCGCCTCAAGCGGAAACCGAACTCCTCAAGACTGAGTTGTTCATCAGCGCTGAGAAGCGTGGCGACGACGGCACCGCTCTGCGGGATGCCAGTCTCGGTCGTGTGCTCGGGTTTGATACCTACATGGATCAAAACGTGCCTTACACGTTGAAGTCCGCGACGGATTACGTTGACGGCGAGATGCAGGAAGTGGAGCCCGTTGGCGAGACGACCCTTAACTGCGTGGTGCTTAACTACGCAGCGATTGACGGTGAGTTCGTCACAGTCGCCACGGAAGGGAAGCCCCATGTGATTTCCAGTGCTACGGACGACGGCACAAACACCAACAGCATCGTGCTTGTGAGCGGTCTGGAGTCTGCGGTTGCGGCTAACGCTGCGGTCACAGTCTACAAGGCTTGCCAGGTTGATAATGCTGCGGGGTATGCTGCTGGCTACTCCAAGCAGATTCAACTTGAGTCGCAGGGTGCGGGTGGTAATGCCACCTACGTCTCGCAGGGCCAACTGCTTGCGTTTGGCGTGGGTGCCAATCGTCGGACCTATACAGTCATCAGCACTGAGGCTGATGGGAATGATACGAAGGTGCTTCTGGATCGGCCGCTTGAGGTCGCTCTGGTTGACAACCAGGATGCGTTCCCTGGCCCGTCTGGGTCCATGAACCTCGCGTTCCATCGGAATGCGCTGGCTTTCGTCAGCCGTCCGCTGTCGCTGCCGAACACCGCTCTGGGTGTCCGGTCCAGCGTCGGTGCGTACAACGACGTTGCCATGCGTGTGACCATGCAGTACGATATTACCAGCCAAGGTACTATCGTTACGCTCGACCTGCTTTGCGGCGTCGCGCTGCTCGATGAAGACCTGGGTTGCGTGCTGCTTGCGTAAGTTTGACGTGATTACCGGGCGGGGCACGTCCCGCCCGGTTTCTAACCCTGGAGTCTATCATGGAGCATCTTTTTGCAACAACGACTGGAGCCGATATTCTGACGCAGTTGGCCGCAAATTTTGGCCCGCTGGTCGGTATCGTGTTGTTTTTTATCTGGCGCGATTGGAAACGCGAAGATGCCCTGTCAAATCGAGTTGAAAAACTCGAAGACTACCAACGTGAAACTTTGGTAAATCTCGTTGAACGTTCAACAACGGCCTTAGCTCAAAATGCCGAATGTTTGAGTTGGGTAGCTCGGGCGACGGAGCGATTATGTGATCGCTGTCCGTATGTCGAAGATCAGGAAGCACCCCCGAGGATGAGAAGCGATGGCTAGCGGTGTGAATCGTCAAATGAACCGTTTTATCCGGCGCACACTATACAGTCTGAAGAGACAGTATGGTGGTCGTGTCGATGTTTATAAACTCGGCGCGGCAGCCACGGATTATGAAACGGGCGTGAAAACGTACACCAGAACTGTCACAACAGTTAGAAAAGCTATTGTACTTCCCGTACAAATAAAGCGGGAAGTCGTCCAAGGAATTTCCGCAATTTCGGCTAACAAGATGTTTGTCTACGGCGGGACATACGATGCTGGAACACGGACGTTCATTCTTGACACCCGCGACCTGCCTGATTCTTATGAGATTGTAATGGATGACTGGTTGACTTACAACGGTCGCCGTTACGATATTAAAAGCATCAGTGAATTTGAGCAGCATACGGCTTGGATCATTGTGGGTAAGGAAGTAAAGGGTGTACGCCCAGAACAGATCATCCACATGAAGGTGGAAGATTTGCTTGATGTTGAGCATGAGGTTACATAATGAACGAGAATCTTGCTCGGTGGACTGCGGCTTCGATCAACGTCTACTTCAAAACGGTGGCCGACACTATCGGCTTAACCTATTTTGTTGAAGGCGTCGATGAACGGGATTCAGGCACTATGCTTGCTGAACACGCTGAGCTACGGCTGAGCGGCCCCTTCATCCGGGAAGTAAGTAACGGCTACTGGCGGATTCACGTTGATGTAAACGTCATGCTAACAGACCAAATGAAAATGTCAACGGAAGGAGCGTATGACATTCACGACTGGGGCGGCGCTTTCCTTGCCGCGATGTTGGAACCTATCCCAGTCTATCGACTTGGTGCTGGTGTTGAAGATGATGACAGTCTTATTGGCTGCCTCACTCAACGAAAAGGTTTTAGCGAACCAGTACGCTTGATCCACTTTGGTCAAGTAAGTCGAGAAGATCGGATTCGACAGGCTGTTGTGGACGGCCGATTTGAGATGTACCTTTCGATGTAACCCGAGAATAAAGGAGGCTTATTATGGCCCGAATTGAGCTACGAAATGCCACCATTCTTTTGAAGGATGGACTGAGTGGCACGGCCAATATTGCCGAAGCGTCTCCGGGTGCGACGGACACGGATACGGATATTAACACCGTCAACCTGAACTCGTCCGACACCCAGTTGGTGCCGGTTGGGGCTCGCTTCACAGTCAATACGGTTAACAACACGACCGTTTATACGGTCACGGCTCGGACGCCTACTACGACTAGCCCGACGAACAACATTGAGTTTACCCCGGCGTGGGGCGCTAACACCCCTGCGCAAAACGACGTCATTACATTCCAGTCTCAACAGATGGAAGTGACAGTCGGTGAAGGTAACGTCACTTGGACAGAATCCAAGGAATACGAGTACCTTCTGGATCGGGGCGACCTTGATACCGTTCGTGAAGGCGATGAGCAACCGCTTGAAGTCTCGCTTGAATTTGTCTATGAGCAAATCAAGACGGGCACCGGTGAGACTGTTACCGCTGTCGATGCCGTCAAAGGCACAGGCGGGGCGGCTGAATGGGTGTCTAGTTCAAGCGACTTGTGTGAACCCTATGCGGTCGATATGCGAATCCTTCACTGCGTTCCTTGCGGAAACGTGGAGGATGAGGATGTTGTGTTCCCTGACTTCCGTTGGGAGACACTTGAGTTCGACCTGGGTGAAGCTACTATTGCGGTGACTGGCCGGTGTAATGCTAGCGAGGCTACAATCACGCGAAGCAACAACACTGACTGCTCGTAAGCTGTGAGTTTCAAGGGGCGGGCATACCCGCCCGCCCCAATTTTTCACTAGAGGGAGATAAAACATGCGAATTGGTCGATCTATCCTTAATGGACCGAACGAAGAAATCTTGGTTCTTCCGCGTCCCGAGGGCAACATTGTTTTCCGTGCGCGTGCGGTTACAAGCATGGATGAGTTTGAAGCTCTTGTGCCGGTGCCCAAGGCTCCTGGTGTGCTGACCAAGGAAGGTATGATTCCACAACTGGAGGATGAAACGTACTTGCAGAAGTTGACAAACTACAACGAACAGCGGTTTGCCTATATGTGCATTAAGTCGCTTGTTCCGAGCGACATTGAGTGGGAAACCGTGACGTTGGACAATCCTAAGACATGGAAGAATTGGGAAAAAGAGTTGCGGGAAGCGGGCCTAGCTGACACCGAAGTAAATCGTGTCGTTCGCTGTGTGATGGCGGCAAATGCTTTGGATGAAAGCAAGCTGAAGGAAGCCCGTGAGGTTTTTCTACGTGGGGAGGCGGAGGCGGCAAAAGAATCCTCTGGCCTCCAAACCGAACCGGCGAATACGCCATCTGGCGAGGTTGCGAGCGATTAGGAGTGCGCCCGCCCGGCGTGAAAGCAGCGTGGGATGATTGTGATGTAATCACTCAAGCACGCATCATCGCTTTTAATCAGGTTCGTGAATACGACGAGCTTGAAGAACGGAAGGCACTCGCTGGTTTTGGCAAAGGAAAACCAAAACCAGTATCGAGACGGAGACGCCGATGAAGTTTACGCACAAATTCGTAGCATTGGAGTTAGACCTAGCCGGATACAAGCGGTTCTTTAACTCCTACATGGAAGACTGGCTAAAGCAGGCCGGTGTCGAGTGGCTCCATGCTACTGTGCTTGCTATTATTCCAACATGGTCTAAAGCGTCAAGGGCCACGTTCCAAAAACTTGCCCGAGAACTCGGCACTGCAATTCCTTATGGCGAGCAAAAAAGTCGCAAAGATCGTGCGGGATTGGGATTGTCTACAAGTCAAGGCAGCGGATTAGAACTCGACCCCGGTAACTCGCGGTGGTATTTTAAGTACCATACGACGCTGCGCTACCTGGCATACAATGAGTATAATCACGTTGTCTACGGTCAAGCCCCTAACGTGTTCTCGCCGCGTGGATTAACTAACCCCACTCCGTATCACTTTCAAGAGAAGGGACAGAAAGCGTTTGAAGATTTCACACGCTTCACGGAACTTCCAAACCCGTTCAAGTTCCTCAAGAAAGTCAAGGTTAGCTGATGCCTAACGAAATTACCCAGAAACTAGGCTTTGACGCTTCAAAAGCGGTGCAAGAGTTGGCCCGGTTGCAAGTAGAACTGGCTAAGTTCCAGTCAACCTTGCAGACCACTTCTGGCGCTATGGACCGGTTTAACGCCAGTGCAGCCCCCGTCTCGCGGACCATGAAGCAGTTGTCGGGCTCAGCTAAATCGGCTGGTGCCACCATGACGACGTTATCCACGCAAGCTAACAGTGCTATCAGTGGGTTAACCGGTTATGGGAACAAAGCTCTGGAAGCGGCCCAAAATGCGGGGCGGCTTGGCACGGCATCGGTGTCTACAAGTGCCGCTGTCCAACAGACCGTGACTGCCTCTAAACAAGGGGCGAACTCGCTCGCTCATCTGGGGCTTGGCTTCAAGAAGGTGGGCGAAGAGGGTAAGCGGGCCGGAGAAGGAATCACACTCTCCTGGAGAACTGTGGGGCGCATCATCGCGGCTCAAGCAATCGTTCGTGCGCTGAGCGCAATCGTCGCCTCGTTCCGTGAGGCGACCGTGACCGCCCAGGATTTCTCTATTGCTGTGGCGGAAGCGTTCACCATATCTGGTGGTGATTTGGGCAACATGGATCAATTGAATCAGTCTGTGAAAGACTTGGCCCGTTCGCTAGGTGAGCCCGCGCTGGAAGTGGCTGAAGGTTTGTACCAAACCTTATCAAACCAAGTTGTTGAAGCTGGTGATGCGCTTCGGTTTGAAGCCAAAGCGGCTGAATTAGCTATCGCCACCAATTCAGAATTGAAAGACGCGGTTAATGCGCTGTCTTCGGTGATGAATAGCTATAACCTCGACGTAGCCGAGACAGAGCATGTTTCTAATGTACTCTTCAAGACCATTGAGTTAGGTCGGTTGCGACTGAATGAATTTGGAAGTGTCCTTGGTCGCGTTTCTCCTCTGACCGCAACACTGGGTATTAGCTTTGAAGAAATGGCTGCGTCAATTGCGGCCATCACGCAAAAAGGTGTTCCTGCACACACAGCTATCACCCAGTTGACGCAAGTATCGCAGAAGCTCTTACGACCTACTATGGGGCTGCAAGACCTGTATGAAGAATGGGGTGTTCGGACAGGACCGGAGGCGATCCGTCGTTTTGGCGGTTTGCGTGAGGTTTTGCTGAAAATGCAGGATGCTACGTCTGGGAATGACAAAGAGTTCGCTGATTTGCTTGGGCGCGTAAGGGCGTTGGTCGGTGCGTTGAACTTGACAACCGACGGCGCGACTGCTCTTGAGGAAGCGATGGAGCAGATGCAGAACAGCACTAATGCTACGTCAAAAGCTCTCGAAGAAATGCGTTCTTCGTCTGGCCGTCGTCAAGTTGAGGCGTGGCAGCGTCTAAAGACAACTATGATCGGTGCGGGGGAAGCGATTCTTTCGGTTTTGACTCCAGTAATCGAAGCGCTGGACTGGATGATCCGCAACATGGACTTGCTAAAAGTTGCGGCTGTAGGTGCGGTTTCTGGTCTAGTCGGGGTGCGACTTGCGGCGGCTCAATCGGCTGCTGCGATGGCAGGGGCTACTGCGTCCGCAGGAGTTTTGAAAACGGCCTTGGCTTCTCTTGCGCCCGTTGCTATCGCTATGTTGGCAGCGTTGGCGGCTGTTGAATTGACTAAATGGCTCACGGAAAGTTCGGGCGAAGCGGAAGCGTTAGTCAACGATTTGATTGCGGAAGAAAAGCGACTCACTGATGAGCATGACCGACAAGCATCAGCGAGAATCCAGAAAACCAACCAAGAGTTTGTTGCGCGGCGAAAGGCCACGGCAGACTACTTTTCGGCTGTCGCGCTTGAATACCAAAAGGATTTCAAGCGGCTTCAGATTCAGTCAAAAGTCATCGGTGAGACGCTGGAAGGCATTGTTGACACCATCTTCAGCAAGCGTGAAGACGCCATCAAAGCGATTGAGAAAGCTGGTACGGCGGCCGATTCGGCAATCAAAACTTCCATGCAGGAAGTTGCCGATACGCAGGAAGCGATTGCCGAAGCATCGTTCAAAAGTGAAACTCGTCGCTTGAGTGATCGCAATAAGTTTTGGGTCACTCTTAAACGCGCCGAGGAAGAAGCGACAAAAGCTCGACAAGCCTACGCAAAAGTCGGGGCTAATGAGGAACGAGCTACCGCCGCCCGCGAACTTTCGCACATCGCAGAGAAACGAGCGCAAGAAGCTCTGGCTCAAGCGGAGCGTCTGAGTAATGTCGGTTTAATTCGTCAAGCTGAGGAAGACCTGGCGAAAATTCGCGGGGACCGAATCAAAGCGGAAACGCAGTTTCAAATCGACCGCGAAAAGGCGCAGTCGGCAGCGAGTAAAGAGCAGATTCGAGCCCTCAAAGAAAGCGGTATCGCCTCCCAAGAGACTGTAAAAGCTCTCATTGAAGAGTACGAACGTCTCAACGAGACTGAACCGAAGAGCATGAAAGAGCTGGAGGAACGTGCAGAACGCTCCAAAGCTCTCATGGAAGACCTGCGCGCCGAGTTAGATCGGTCGTTTGATTTCGATGTGTTTGAACAAATGGGCATTGTCGAAGGCGTGTCTAATCTAAAAGATGGCATCACCGATGCACTGTCAAAGGCCGACCTTGACTATGACCGAATGATTAACACATTTGCGGCAAAGCTGAACGCGACAGACTTTCGAGCGAACATCACCTTATCCATCACAAATGAAGGTTTCCTCCAAGCCTACATTGACCAGTTTGGTGAAATAAATGTGCTCGGGGATTCTGTCAAAACGGCTGAGCAAATTGCCCAGACTGCTGAGAAGATTATAAAGGAACACGATGCCGCAGCTTCCGCCGTAGATCGCAACATGAAGGCACTCGACGCCCAGTTGAAAACGGCGAAAGAGTTGTCGGAGGTTGATACGTCTACGCGACTTAGCCGATTTTTAGACCGACTCGGTGAGTTTAGAATCTCCGGTGGTGTTGGCGCGGGGTTTGATGCGACGATTGATCCTGAAAAAGAAAGATTAAGCTACGCTGAGCAATACAACGAGTCGCTAATAAAAAGCATTGAAATCGTCCGAACTGCTGCTGCGGAGCGTCGCGGACTGACCGAAGCAGAAGCTACTTATCTCAATGAAGTCTATCAGTACGGTCGCCAATTGCAAGAGACTGGCCGAATAACGACTGAGGAGGCTAAAGCAGGTGCCGAGGCTTGGCGAAGTGTAGCTACTGCTGCACAGACTTTGGGGGACACTCTTGGGGGTATTTCCCAAGTGGATATTCTCGGCCCGCAGGCGGAGGAAGCGCGACGAAAACTTGACGACATTAACGAGAAGTTTGGCGCTGGTGCAGCCGCTCAGCAAGAAATGACTGAGGCAGCCAAGGGGACGACAGAGCAGTTGGAAGCTAGTCGCCAAGCTCAGGCCAGCCTGCCTGCTGCTACGGCTACAGCTACCCAGGCTCTTGCCGCTCAGGCGGGGCAAGCTGAGGCTGTAAGAACGGAATTGGAAGCAGCGACGGCGGCTCAGAACGCAATTTTGCAACCGGCAGCGCCGGTAGCACCGCCCGTCGCGCCACCCGTCGCGCCGCAACCGCCTTCGATAACTTCGACTGAGTTTGAAGCTCAGGCGGCGGCTGCTGAACGTGTGAACGAAAAGGTAAACACGCTGCGGACAATTTACAACGGCATTAACCCGTACATAAAAGAAGCTACGTCGAGTACCCAAGCCACGGCTGAGGCGGTTCGACAAACTTCTATCAATGCGGGGATGCTGGTAAACCCGTTTATGGAAACTACGACACAGATCAAGCAAACGGAACAAGCTGCGGCGGGAACCAATCAGCAAGTTCTCTCAACTGTGTCGTCTACAAATCAGCTTGCAACGGCTACAAGTACGTGGAACACGCAGTTGCAAAATTCAGTACAGTTGGCTGGGACGGCTTCCCAAGCGATGCAAGTTACGGCTCAGTCAGCGCTGCAAGCGGCTGAAGCGTGTGCGCAGGCAAGTGGATACTGTTCTGGTGGTGCTGTCACGGCGGCCAAGGGTGGCCGATTCTTTGCCATCGGTGGTCGTGGTACGGATACCATCCCTGCGATGCTGTCACCTGGCGAGTTTGTCATCAATGCTCGCTCGGCTCGTAACTTCTTCCCGCAACTTCAGGCTATTAACGCGGGACAACAACCCGTCTATCGTGAGCAGGGCGGTTCAGTAACAAACGTCGGAGACATTAACGTAACAGTCCAGGGAGGCGACAACTCACAACAAACGATCCGGGAAATTGCCCACGGTTTGCGGAGAGAAATCAGCCGGGGCACAATCAAACTAACCTAAAGGGAGAAACACATGAAATCCCAACACAATCTGCCGCTTCGTGGTGCTTACTACATTGAACACCGCAACAGTGACGGCAAACTCATTGGCCTGTACCGCGTGCCTAATGGCATCGTTGATGTGGGCATGAATGATCTTTTGGACGTTCATTTTGGTGCCACATCGCAGCATACCGCATGGTATATTGGCCTTATTGACAACTCGGGCTACACTGGCGTTAGCAACAGCGACACGCTGGCATCGCACACGGGCTGGTCGGAAGCCACACCGTACTCGGGCAACCGCGTTGCCTGGTCGGTTGGCTCTGCATCCTCGCGGTCCATTTCTAACTCAACCACGGCTGACTTTTCTATCACGTCGTCTGCCACATTGAAGGGTATCTTCGTGACCGATCAGGCTAGTGGTACATCTGGCATCCTCTGGTCTACCGCACTGTTTAGCTCGACGGTTTCGGTCCAGAATGGGGACACGCTGAAGATTACCTACACGGTCAGCGGCTAAGTCTCTCCCTCGGTTGACCTTGGCACAGTTTGTGACTGTGCCAGGGTCTTCCTTCTACAAGACAAAGGTGAAGCTATGGCACTTCTGCTTATTGAAGGATTTGAAGGTTTCGGCACGAGCGCGGGTAGTGCGCCTTCACCTACCGACGTGGTGGGCCGACGCTACTCAGTGTCGGCAGAAAATTACATGCGAATTGCCTCGGGACGAACAGGTGGCTACGCACTGGACTTCAATCGGTATACCTGTTACCTGGAGTCAGAACCACTTACGACTGATGACACGCTTATTTGGGGCGCGGCCTTCAAGCGTGAGACTACGGATCAAGTAGCTATCGTCGCTTTCTATGATGGTTCGCAACGTGGGATGAATTTGCAGGTTGCGGCGTCAGCAAGTGAGATTAGTGTGTATCGGGATGCGACGCTTATCGACACATCCACTGGAGCAGGGATTGGAACAAATAGCTGGGACTACATTGAGTTCAAAGTGCTGTGTGATAATACGGCTGGTACTTATGAAGTCCGTGTAAATGGGGTGAATGTGTGTAGCGGCACGGGCACAGATACGCAGGCTGGGTCTAATGCCTACCACGACAGGGTTAGGCTCGCTCCCTCAGACACATCAGGGGTGCATCCAACTTGGGATGATATGTATGTCTGCGATAGCACTGGCTCTGTCAACAATGACTTCCTTGGAAATCACAAGGTCGTGCGAATCAATCCTGATGGCGATGACACAACGGGGTTTGGAACTTCAACACCTAGCGCCAATCACTATGAGAATGTAGATGAAACAATCTGCGATGATGATACAAGCTATGTGGAAGAAAGTACAAACACCAACAAAGACATTTGGACTTATGGAAGTGTTGCGAGTTTAGGTACGATTGCTGGACTCGTCGTTCGCACAATGGCGAAGGAGACGGACGCCACTGATTTTGAGTTGATTACCATTGTCGAATCAAATGGTACTGAGTATGATGATTCTGGACAGGCGATGAGTTCAAGCTATACGGAGTTTACACGTCTGGAGGAGCAAGACCCCGATACTAACTCTGCTTGGACGATGGCAGCGATCAACGCGGCAAACTTTGGCGTAAAGGTTAAGACCTAATGGCTTTACGAGTCACGCGACAACACGTTGAAGTGCTTGCGCCTGCAAGCGATGGTGAGCTACGGGTTACGCGGCAGCACGTTGAAGTGCTCGCACCCGCTAGTGACGGTAAGTTGCGTGTAACTCGGCAGCACGTTGAAGTGTTGGCGGAGGCGTCGGCATCATTTGAGGAAGATGTAAACAGCGTGATGGCACTGTCCGACGACGTAGCCGTTGGACTTAATCTCACGCGGTCGCTTACATCAAACTTGTCAATGACACAAACGTTGCCAATATCTATTCCGGCGTCGGCGTCAAGCACGCTGACGCTAGTACACCAAGCCGGGCGTGTAAAAGAAGAAAGTCTCACAACCAACATGGCGGTCTCAGACATTGTTTCTGAGTTCGTTAGTGTTGGCGATTTCATTGGGCTGAGCCACGACTTAAATCTTACCGACTTGGCCGAAGTGACCGGTCTTTCTAATCTTGTTGATTCCACAATGTCGATGACGCAAGCCGTCAGCGTTCGTGGAACTATCCGAATCTCATGCCAGAGTAAGATGTTTCTCAATGGCTTTATGCCGTATGAGGATAAGTTTGAACGACTCTCGGATGCGATTGACCTTGTGCATGGGGCAGGCTACCCGCATCAAGAGAACGTCACAACGACAATGAATATGGCCGACGAGGCATACTGGAGCGAGACGCCTTCTTCAAATCTCTCGTTGGTGCAAACGCTGAACGCAGGCAAGTCTAAAGATATTCCTGCGTCGGAACTGGATTTGACGCAAGTTGTTCAGACAAACGGGGTGTGGGATCGCACTGTGACAGATTCGATGGGCCTGGGTCACACACTCACTTACTACTTGCCCGACCCGTGCGACAAGAAAGCCTACACGCCTTTTATCGGGGAGAGTACCTCCACGTCCAATCCCACGCCGCCTGACGATAGCTTGGAGTACATTCCTAGACTACCGGATGGAGAACGATTCCTGCTACTCTATCCCGCTCTGGGTGAGTCTACCGATATTGTCGAGCTTCGGGCTCCGAACCTTGACAACAGGGATCGGCAATCCTTCACTCGAATCAACAGAGAAACACGCGGCGGTCGTTTGACAATTTTTGCCGACCCAACATGGCCCAAGATTCAAACTTTGATTCTCAGCTTCTCTGGTCTTACTAAGACTGAAGTGGATGACATGCAGCAATTCATGGTCGATCACATTGGAAAAGAAGTGGGCATCATCGACTGGGAAGGAACGCAGTGGGTGGGCATTATAACGACGCCAAATGATCGGGCAGCCCAAGATGGGCGTGGTTGTCGCTGGACGCTGACGTTTGAATTTGAGGGCACAATAGTAGAGGAACTACCGCCCGGCAATCACATGAATATGTCCGACAGTCAAACACTGATTGTTGAATGGCATCGCACCTTGACGGATGTGATGGTACTTGACGACGTGGTTGAAGAAACAGTGGTGAGTCCCTAATGTTTACACTACGCGCACCTTACCCCAGTCTCCAAGTAACATTGGTGTTGCCCAGCCCGAAGTTTAGCGACTCGGTTGGTCTGACTTCGACTATGCAGATTAGCCGGGCGATGGATGGAACATCCTACACCTATGTTAAATCGCGGGGCGGGCGAAAACGGCTTCAATGGGACTTTACTGTAGCGCGAAATAAAGCTCTGGAATTACGGGTTTTTATCAACGCCTACTACCGCCTGCCAATTCAGGTCATTGACCATGATAGTAACATCTGGATTGGTTACTTGGTGAACAATCCATTTGAAAGCACGGGGAGTGGTCGAGCAGTCAGGTTCCCTGGCGGAGAAGTCATGGACCTAACCTTGGAGTTTGAGGAGAGAGAATAATGCGGGATGTACCGGCAGGCATTTTGAGCAATTTGCAACAGAAGCACGGCTCTGAGCCGTTGTTGATTGTTGAAGTTCAATGGGTTGACGGCGGTGAAAAGATACTCTACTCCGACCAAAAACTCTCGGGCTTGGACTACCCGTATCCCACTATCATTCAGGTGGGTAACTTTGACATGGCAACAATGGTAACGGGTACTAGTGATTCGCAATCTATTTCGCTGACACTAGATGATATTGACGGTGAGTTGAAGGCGTTGCTCGATCAGCACGACATTCACAAACGACCTGTTTGGGTTTACCAAGGATTCCAAGGTCTTACTGTAGCACATAAATTTCTCCTCTTCAAAGGCGAGATTACATCTCCGATTGCGTGGAGTGAGGGTGAGCGTACTTTAACCTTTGATGTGCTCACAAAGCGGGAAGATAATGAAGTAGCGTTCTCGATGGAGGAAGGGGACTTTGACAGCATACCCGAAGAAGCCAGGGGTAAGGTTTGGCCGCTGGTGTTTGGTGAAGTCTGCAATATGGGAGCGGTTCAAGTGCGGGCTCCGCAGCGTGGTATCTTAACACACGGGGAAGGTGTGTCGGACTTTACACTAACCGAGCGAATCTGTCAAGCACGTTACATTCAGTGTCCAAGTGTCTCAACCGGTGAAGAAACTACACTATCTACCGATGGGGCTGGAAACTATGACTCAACGACGCAGCAATCGTATGGCCCTGATTTAGAGTGCGTGCAAAATAGATACGAGACTATTTGCAACTTGGTGTACCTGTTGGAGCAACAACAGTCGTATGAACACAAGACGCTGAATATTCGCGGCGGTGAAGACTTCCCGCAAAATACGAATGTCACGCTGAACATTAACGGGGCCAAATTTACTGGCACCTTTAGCGGCAACACCTTCAAGGTAACGCAACGTGTCCACCCTGAGTTCGCAGATTGGGAACGGCAGCCGTGTAAGGAAATCCCGGACAGATCAATTGGATTAGAGCCGACGTCGTGGACGTCTGGGTGGACTGAGAGTGGAACCGGCACTGCTTGGTATTTCGACGTTAATAACTATGAAGATGACTGCGATCCGGCTAGTCCTACATTTCGGCAAGTTTACGAGGGTGGCCCTACGGCGTCGCAAAAAGCCTTTGATGAGATGGAAGCGGCGGGCTTCTTCTGGATTCCTCCTGGGACTGACGTATTCCTTGAGGAGAAGGCCGAAATTCTCTACATCGTTAGCTTGATACCCGGAACGATCAACAACGTGGCGGCATACAAACGGCAGCCAACGGGCCGAAGTCTTTTGCTAGAAGTGCCGTCGTCCTATTACACAGTATACGAAACGGATTACGATGGGTATACCGTAGTCGAGATTGGGTTAGAAAAGAAGCTCAGCCTATACGACTCTGACTGGGAAGATCAACTCTACGTTTCATTCACATCGGACGTTGGGCCGAATCCCGTAGACGTGATCGAATGGCTCGTGGAGAAGTATACCAGTCTTACGGTGGACACAACCTCGTTCACAGCCGTACAAGCGAAGATGACAAACTACCCGACGAACTTCTGGGTAAAGGAGCGGCGGAATGTGCTGCAACTGATCCAGGATATTGCGTACCAGACGCGGTGTGCTGTCTATGTTCGTAATGGCGTCATCTACATTAAGTATTTGTCTGAGGAGCCTACGTCCGTGCGGACGCTTACAGGTAGCGATATTCTTGTGGGTACGTTTAACGTCACCCATACAACGACTGAGGATATTGCTACAAAGCACGTTATAAAATGGCAGAATGGTGAGGCGGGGGTCGAGAGTGATGATGACGTCGAGCGGACGATTGTTCTGAAAAACAATGTACCCAAGTATGGCGTGCAGGAAGTTGCGCGTGATTACTTCACTCAAAACACCTTTGACACCATTCTGAAGTCGGCTACCTTCTGGCTGATTAGGGATTCGCACACATGGAAGCAAGTAAGTTTCACAACAACTATCAAGCATCTTGACCTGGATTTGTTTGATGCGATAACTCTTGACTTGCCGCAGTTTTCGGCGTCCCAAGTAAAGTGTATTATCACCAAGGCCGAGTTCAATAACGAGAACAATACCATCAACTTTCAGGCATGGACACCAATTCGCGCGGGCACGAATGAGCCTTACTACTGGGCGTGGCCTGCCAATAAATCTGCAACGGCTCAGTGGCCCCTCCCCGGTGAAGCGGCGGCGGCTGACCCTGGCTATGATTTCAATGTCACACCACCGGCTGACCATATCCTGAGCGGTGGCGACACAACAGACGAGAACTTTGTTGTACTGACGAGTGGCGACCGCCACCCGTCTGACTTGGACGATTCTGCGCCCACAGTCTTTTGTCAAATCTCGGACTTTGCGGACACTGAAGAAGAGGAGCCGGAATTTCAAGCGTTGGAAATTGCGAAGCAAGCGCGCCGGATGGCGATGGACAATACCTTGAATAAGGATGTGCCCGCCGCAGGCAACGACTCGGACAAGAAGAAGAGGCGAACGGCGTGCGGTGAGCCGCAGTACGGCGACGGTTGTGTGTACGAAGTGAAGGTCTGGTACGTGACACCCGTTCCACCCGGCGTAACGTCTGGGAACATCCTGGGCGGTTGCGTCGGTGGCCCTTGCTGGTGTAACGACGGTGGCACGCCTTGTACGTCTACACTGAGTTCCTTTTGCCACACGTTTGGCGCGGCCTTCGGAGCGTGGCTGTTCTATCAGCAAAAGCTCGCGGAGATTAAGGACTTGACCGAGAACTGCGGATACTTCTGCAACCAGTCGGCCCCGTGGATGGTGCGAGCGCCAAAAGCGATTGCCGACCCTGAGTACCCCGACGAGTGCGAGGAACTGCCGGGCGACCCGAACGCGCCAAACCAGAATGAAATCTATGAGCCGAAATCGGCAGATTAACCGAGAGAGGGAGAGAGATGAGAGAACGAGTCTGCAAAAACCAGCGGACGATATTTGAGACTGCTATGCGTGTTCATGTATCGTCTTGCGGTGACTACCGATGTATCCATCACTGCGAGCCGGTGAGTAAAGCAATCTGCATGGAGTGTCAGCTTCGTGCCGAGCCCGACGCAGAAGATGAGCAATTCGTCGCTGTCATGGGTGACGTGTATGACCGTGCAGAGTTGGAACAACGCTCTGAAGATGAGCGGGCTGAGATACTGGAGACTTACTGCCACCGTTGCAAGTTCTACGACGCTGTGAGCAAGTTCTGTGTATCCTGCGGGTGCTCTAACTTCACACCAATTGATGAGTACGTCAAGTACACTGCCTTCACCTGCCCGCTGGAGCTATGGTAATGAAATACATACCGTGCCAGAAACGACGGAGAGTGATTCGCAAGGAGCAATCGGGCGAGCGGCGGGAGCTATATCGTTGCGCCCACGGCGGGGCCGAAACCTATGGAAAGGAAGTTGAGGAGGAATCATGCTCCCGCTGCACGCTTCGACAAGTTCTGCTGAGTCATCAACCATGTAAATTACAAGCTCCCGCTAATGCCATCTACCCCCAGCCCATGTATGGTGAGGATGGTGAAGTGAGGTACACGCCTACTGACGCCGCCCCTCCCATTTGTCCCCGAGGCTACGCGAGACGTGAAGATGATGCCTGGACATTTGACTCGGCTTGGTATCCGTGCCCGTTTCGGGCTTTCAACAATGACCGCAAGCCAGATGGGCAGTTACAGGTAAACGCCTACTGTAGTATAGTGAAGAAAGCGGTGCTGCCGAAGGAGTGTGAGCATTGTAAAGGCGCATTGACTCAAGTTGGTGCGTCAACAAACCCAGAGGATATTCCTGATTTTCCCGCCGTGAAAAAGCTCGCGGTTTCCTACTGGCAAGCTGTGAAGAATTGGATCAAGGCGGGGCGGCCAATCCGAACCGACACGGAAGTAAACCATTTACATGCTACCTACTGCTCCCAGTGTAATTGGTACGATAAGAAAAGTCAGCGATGTAAAGGCTGCGGCTGTAAGGTGCGTGCCGAAGGCGCGGCCTTGATGAACAAGATTCGGATGGAGACAGAGCACTGTCCGAGGGACTTCTGGTAATTAAAGCAGGCGGGCGTGTCGAGTACGTTGTGCGATAGGCTTGCTGCGCCTGCTACAATACAGAGGAGACTCACATGGGGTGTTGCGCCGGTAAGAACTCAGGCAACCGAACGACGAAGAATGTGCCGATCCCGGAAGAAACAAAAACCCTGATCGCGGTCAAGCCGCGACCAGGGAAGCGTAAGGATCGAAAGGCTGAGGGGTTTCCGCGTTAGTGACCGAAGGAAGTCAGCATAGCTTTGTATAGCTTGGCTCCCGTTAATGCGTCGGAAAGTGCGTCGTGAGGGTTGGGATTTACGATCCCGTATTTCTTTGCAACGGCTTTCAAGCCAACATACGGAAATGGAATATCCAGCCCGTGATAAGCTGCCGCATCGTTAATGCTTAATGCAAACAACATGGTGTCCCGCGCCAGCGACATAAACAGCGCATCAAAGGAATCAAGCCCAAGCCAATGCTGCAAGAAGCCGCGTTCAAATCCCCAATTATGTGCTAAAGGAATAAGCCGCTTGTTAAATGGTAAGTCAAACGACTGCACCCATTCATCAAACAAATCGGCCACTTTCCAAGCATCAGGGCAGGTGGTTCGTAACTCTTCAAGGTCTAGTCCATGAACTGTCTGAGCAAGATTCTCGTGCCGCTCTGGATATTGCGGCGCTATGTTCATGTAGAACGGGTTTCGGTCGGGCACGGGTTCAATATCACTTGTCAGCGGGACGACTGCAATCTGGATAATTTCATGCCAGCCTGCGAGTCGGCCCGTTGTTTCTACGTCTACAGAGACGAGCATGTGCCCGTTCATCGGAATGAGGCTACTGGGTGCTTTTGGCATTAGAAACCTCCTCGACAACCACGGCAATCAACATTGTCGGGACAAGAGCAACTATCCTTTTGCGTCGCCTCGGCAAGGGCGCGCTCACGGGCTGCGGCCCACATGGCCGTAATCTCGTCTTGCGTGAACTTTTTCTCCCCAGCGGCTATCTTCTTTCTTGACTCCGCACGGTAAATGATCCCGTAGTGCTTGCGCACGGCGGAGTCTTTTGCTCCTTCGTGCCAGGTGACACCTTCCGCTGCTTCCGCTGCTTCCGCTGCTTCCGCTGCTTCCGCTGCTTCCGCTGCTTCCACTTCTTCCTGAGCCTTGCGTTCTTCAATCATGCGGGCAATATCCGGGTTCCGCTCCAAGAACCCCGCCTCATCAAAAGGCGTGTTGAAGTCATCCAACCACGGGCCGAAATCGGCGTACTCAGGCGGGCGGTCGTCGCCCTCTGTAAAGGTCTTAGTGTAGTGCTTGAGCATGAAGAGGTTGCAGAACACAAGGTCAAGGTGATGCTCACCGGATTCGGGGTCAATATCTTCTCCCAGATACCACCACTTGAACAGGTGACGACAGAGGCAGTCAAAGGGTACACTCCACTTCATTCCCTTGGCCCAATTCCACGGTGCGTACTTGAGCAGGCCACTCATCCAAACGCGGGCGCAGCCCGCCAGCAACGGGAGTGGGGTCACGGCAAAGGAAATCTTACCACTGTTGGCTCGGGCACCTGAACCCTTCTTTGTGCTGTTAATATCCCCCACGCTGTAGTCAATTTTCGCCATCGTCATCCTCCTCGTTTTGAATGTCGTAGTAGTCGCCGCCAAGTTCCTCAACGATTGTTTCAATATCATCAGGAACTTCATTTTCGTATAATGTTGCCAGCGTTCGAGCGATGATTACCGAGCCACTAGCACATACGCTTTGGCAAATCATAATCCGGTACATGGGTCACTCCTCTTCCAGTTTCAAATAAGAGCCACTGGCAACATACCGAGGAGCCTTGGGATCAATCTCTTTCTCGATTAAACTGATGTTGCCAACATACAACTGACCTCCCGTGCTCTTACCAACAGGAAAATTATCGGGCAGCGAGCGCCGTACCCGTGTCTTTGTCCAACGTGCCGACTCGAAAGCAGACAACGTATCGTTGAATGTTTCATAGAATGTCTTGAGAGGCACTTTGCAGCCCGGCACTTCGTAACACGAGTCCGCGATAAATTCCTCCAAGGAATCCCTGTTCCCTTCCGCCGCTTGTTCCTTACCAACTGTGTCGAGAATAGGCAGGCGTAGGCGTGTCTCCGAAGTCGGAAGTGACATGCCCAACAAGGTCGCCATGAAGTTCGGGGCTTCTGCCTCTAGCAATTGAGTGAGGCGAGGCTTAGGTATCTCCTCCAACAAAGGCCCAACATACATCGCCGTTATCCGCGTGTCCCCTGGAAAGATTGGGCAACTATTACGGAAATTTGCGGTTTGAACAAAGTGCAAGCAATTCCGCTGTTGGTAGACTTGTTGATACTTAGCGTGGATGCTAATATACTGGCTCGTCGTCCATTCTTTGATTTTGTTGTAGACGGCGGGGCCAGCCTTCGCAATATCTACTTCATCAACTACCCCCAAGACTGCATTTGCAAGTTCACCATTAAAGTCGCTGGCATTGGTCAAAGCACGGTCGGCTTTAACCACGCCACCAGTAATAAGTAAACTGATTGCCTCATGGAAGATTGACTTACCCGAGTTTTGTGGGCCGTACATGAAGAGGTATGGGAGCGGCTCAAATGGCTCCCGCAGCAAGCATGAAATCCAAGCAGTAAGATAGTCGCAGCCATTGAAAATACCCCAGTGGCGACACCACGAGGATTTCCGAATGATCGGTGTTAGTTCCTCCCCGCAGTGGGCCATGACACGATCCCAGTGCGGGTGCTGCGGTTTCTCCTCATCCTCGATTACTGCGGGTTGGTAGATAAACTGAGGAGCCCCAAGATTCCATTGACGACCGCCAGGGTGCTCTTCGTGAAAAGGCTTGCAGACCATGATCCACTGATTCATAATCGCTGTGCCCAGGATGTTGTTTGTTTGCACGTCGGGCGGTTTGACCAAACTGAGAACGCTGGTCACATTCTCTCGCGGGTGTTTGATCCAACTCCCTCCGTTGACACGAATCCGCCAACCGGCGTCGGCGTCTGAAGGGGAGCGACAGGAGCGAACGAGAGTATCATAGCGGCTGTAGTCATCGTCGGCTTCCGTAGTGTCCACACAGATATTGAACACCTTAATCCATTTGTTCTTCTTCTGCCCGTTCCAGTTGTCGAAGCCGGTATCACCTTCCCAACGGTCAATCTCTACCACGAGCCTGCCGTCATTATTCCTACGGAGGATTGCAGTTCGCTGGTCGTAATCATTCCCAGCAGGGAGCGAGAGCTTAGAGCCGATAGCTTTAACGACTTGCCCGGCATTTACAAGTGAGCCAAAGTGGAACCCCTTGTTGCCTTCTAACTCTGCACCACCAAGAGCAATAGCCGCTTCATAGAGGTCGGGAGCTTTGTTGTAACTACACCACGTCCACCCCTGCCGATCCTGTTTCCAAAGCCCATGCTCCAACGTACCTTTACCGAACCGAAAAACCATGAAAGCCCCGTCCCGTTTCGGGATCATAAAGCAGTTGGGTTTTCCCAAATCGGTTCCCGGCGACAGCGTGTTGAAGAAGCCACGCATGGCGTGGCCTTGATCGGCCCACTGTTCGGCCACAGTTTTCAAAGCGCAAGTGTGTGTCTGTACCAAATTGTGATCGGGCACCCAGAGGCAGGATGCGCCTGTCATTTCCAAGTCTGCGATGATTTTCTTATGTGTTTCATCCAGCGGAACCTTGGGGTGAGCAGTTGTCAATTCGGCCAGTGGGTCTTGTTCGTCAATCTCTTCGCCGCTATCGGTGACGCCAACAACGCGCACTTTTGTGGATTTTCCGCCGATTACTTCAAGATGGTCCCGCCAATTCGGCGGGATGTCTTTATTTGTCAACAGCCGTGTGGCCTTTTTGACACATTCAAACCCATCTGTGCCAAACATTTTCTGGTGGGCCACCCACATATTCCCGCCGCACACGTCCAAGTGACTGCCGAAGTCGAACGCTGCGTCGGTACTGAGCTTGCCGAGCATGGCGCGGGCGATGGCAGCGTGCTCTGTATGATTCTCCGTGCGGGGCCGGTCATTTTCATCAAACCAGATATAAATGTGAAGGCCGCCGCCACCCGTTGATTTCAAGACTTCAACGTAGTCAAGCTCGCAGGCGCGGGTCTTCACCTTGTCTAGTTCATCGTCAGATACACCAACGCCGGGCGCGTGTGACGTGACTTCATCAAAGTCGAAGGCGCACGCGACGGACTCACGCTTTGTCCAATCCCACCACGTCGTACCAATGCCAAGCCAATGCTCACCCAGGTCGAAGTTAAGCTCGCGGTCGCGCCAGTAGGGCTCACCCATAGCGTTCTTGGGATACCGTATGTTAAACCATTCCTGTTCTCCGTCTGTCCACACATTACGGTAGCCCTCAACAGGGTAGCCTTTACCCGGAGCAACAAGAAGTTGGGTTTCCAAATCTGGTGAGTTGTCCAACCAGCGGCAAAAGAAATCGGGGTTGTTGTGTTTTGGCAACACCACTGCCCGAAAGAAATTCCCAAAAGCATCCAGAATCTTCGTCATCAAGTATCTCCAGCTTGAGGCTATCGTCATCCTCCACAGTCTATGGTAGCTACGTTTGCGTGATTTGTTGCACGCGATTTTGAAAAAAGTGAAAACCCCCCAGGTTTAAGTACGCGACACCGCGTAGGATGGAAACTACTACTTTCAGGGGTTTCATCCACTCAAACGGCATTTTATCCTACCTAGTCTGAGGGGTTCATCCACTCGAAACGCCGCCGCGTCAAAACGTCAAAACACTAGCTATGATGGTTTTCTCCTAGTAGTCGGATAACACCAGTGGATAGAATTGAGTGGATAGAGAATAAAAAAAGGTCTGTAGAGACAAGAAGAAAGAAAATATCTGTAGGGAGAGTTTTCTGCGCCATCCACTCATTTTCATCCTATCTGCCGCGTCGTGCGCGCATTCGGCCTAGAAAATACGGGATTTCTGTGATGGTCATTTCTATCCTTCCCCTCAGATTAGGTAGGATGGCGAGTGGATGAACCCCGCAAAGGTGGTAGTTTTTATCCTATCTGCCGCGTCGAAAACCCCTGATAGTGTGGATAGTCAAATGTTCAGTATTGCCACTTTCAAGGGAGGGGCTAAACTTTTTCCAGAAAAATCTGTTTTACCGCGCCAAGAACTCGGAAACGTAGCTACCATATACTATGGAGGAACGAGGATGCGACTAGCGGAGATACACTTGGATCGAATACGCAGCCCCCGGTGTTTACTCCGTCCGGTACGCACAGAGAGCGTTGAGTACAATGAGTTGTTAGACTCGATTCGTGACAAAGGCGTGTTGCAGCCCATTCTCGTGCGGTTTATCGGCCCCGCTGAGTACGAGGTTGTTGAGGGTAATTGGCGTTATCACTGCTGTAAGCAGTTGCGCATGGAGACAATCCCGTGTCAAATACAAGAGATGACCGATGACGAGATGCTAGTCATACAGCTTCAGGCTAATGGAATCCGACCTGAAACAAGACCGGTAGAATTTGCTGTTCGTTTGGAACGGATTTTGCACAACAATCCTGGCATGACTGTTCCGCAGTTATCACGGCTGATTCGTAAAAGCCCCTCATGGGTGCGGCAGATTTTAGACTTAAATGATCTGCGGCCTGCTTACAAAGAAATGTTGCGGCGGGGCGAAATCCCGCTTCAATCCGCCTGCCTGTTAGCCAAGACACCTTATTGCTTGCAAGATGCTTACATCGAGAGCGCGGTCACGCTGACGTGTGCAGAATTTAAGACAATGTTCCATCAGGTGATGCGGGAGTACCGTGAGGCAGCACAGAGAAAGTTCATTGATGAACACAACATAAACAGACCAGACCCAATCCCCTACCTGCGAAAGTTCACCCAGATTTGTAGCGAATACAAAAACCCGCAGGTGCAAGGTTTGATCCTTCGTTTGAGAAAAGCCGAGACGCCTTCTGATGGTTGGATGGCGTGTTTGGAATGGATTTTGCACCTAGACCCTAAAAGCCTGGTACGGCAAGAAGAAATGTTCAAGGCACGTCTACAGCAACGTGAGCATGAAATGGAGCGTAGGAAGCTGGAACGCCAACAGCTTCGAGAGTTAAGAGAAATTGGCGGAAACCTTAATCTGGAGACTGAGTGATGAGTACTGATTTGATCCCGTTCGATGCTTCTGCCCTTCCGACGACTGAGCTTGTTACAGCGGAGCAGATGGATGAGTTGTCCAAGGGTGTTGATTACCTTCAGCGCCTGCAACTGATTACCAAAGGGAAGTACGTGGATACCGGGAAGATTAAGCCCGGTCACTATGGCATCCCCCTCCCTGGCGGCGAAGAGATTGACGATCTTGGCTCGTCAATTGACATTCTCCCCCTGGCTGTTCGGGCAAAAGCTCTGGACATGAGTGACCGCGAAGCTGTTGTCGCGGTGTATGACATGAGCACGCCTGAGTTTCAGGATATTAAGGCGCGTTCGGGTGAACAGGATAGTGGCTGCATGTGGGGGCCGTCATTCCTGGTAGTGGAGCGTTCGACGGGACGCTGTTTTGAGTTCTTCATGGGCACGAAGTCGTCTCGCGCCGTTTCTGGCGATCTTATCAACTTCCTGCCTGTCAGTGAGGCCACGGCGGCAAAGCAAGGTATTGACGCTCATGGCCCCCTGCCCTGCACATTGACTGTTCGCTACGCTAAGCGTGGCTCCTGGGGTTGGCATGTTCCGGTTGTCAACAAATGCTCGGAACCTTTCACCAAAACCCCGTCGCTGGACGTGTTGCGTGAGGAGATGCGCAAGTTCATCGAAGTTAAGGATAACGGTGTGCAGAACGTAACCGAAGCTGAAACCGCCGCGGCGAAGCGTCGGGCGCGTTAAACGGCAAACTTGTATGGTGCCCCAAGTCACGGGGCGACTTGGGCACCATATCTTTCTTCAGGATTCAAAATGACTGATTTTCTTACCGGTCCATTGACGGATGAAATGTGCGCTGATTTAGTGCGCCGTTATTGGGTGATAAAAGCCAAAGCCGAAGCTGAAGCCGCCGAAGCAGCCAAACGTCTTGCCACGTTCCAGTTGTTACCGCATCGCATGTATCCGGTTTTACTATACCACGATGGCTTGCGGTGGGTTTGTAGCTACGGTGTATCGAACACGCATTACGCTGACTACCTACCAGATAATGCTTTCGGGCAGTCGGGGGTTGAAGCCTATGGGAACACGCCTCAAGAAGCCACGGTGAATTTTGATACGCAGTGGGTTGGGCTACACAACGAGGGAGAGACTGATGACCCAGATGATTCCGGGAGGGATCAAGACGAGGAGTTATGAGTACCGGCCACAACTCATACTCACACCGATGCGAAATGAGTCCCTTATTTGGTTGGAGGAGCTAGATGAAACCCGGCGTAATTCCGATCATGCAGACAAAGCTGGATTTGAACCGTCTGCTTCCGGTGGCACGCAACGTGCTGGGCTATAGTCTTGCTAAAGCGGCTGATGCTGCCACTGTGCCACTGGATGAATTGCCACACGCCTTGTCATGCCTCGCGGCGTTCAAAGACGCGAAGGCTCCCATTTCTGTTGGTTGGGCGCGTCCTCAATGGAGCTTGCTTACTGCGGGTTTCTTCATCGTGGCGACGGAGTTAGACACACTGGACATACTTGAAGCGGTTTCCGGCATGGAAATTGCAGTAACAGAGACGACGCAACGTGGCATCTTTGCTACCATCGTGTCGGGCACACTAACTCAGTGGCGTGAGGCAGTGCTAAAAGGGTGCCGAAATACTCCCTGCCCGCCCGGCGTTAGGTATGCGTTAAATATGATCTACCGCCACTTTGAATCGGTAGGCTTGCGTGACCTGTTCTACGGATTGCGGATTGTGCCGCAAGACGATCAAACCTTTTTGCTGGAGGTTAAGCGGTAGTGTACTATATCATGGTGCTGGATAGGGACGTGCGAAAAATCGTCTGCGACCGTAGAGGCACGCCGCGACCGTTCTCGAAACCAAAAGCAATTCACAATTTCGTTGATAGTCGATCCTTCTTACAGGACCGCGATCCTATCATCATTTCCGCCATCCCTCAGAAAATGGAGGCGTTCCGAGTAGACCTATGAGTGACCCAAAAGAAATCCGACTCATCACGCAAACGACTAAAGGCAAGCTAATCAAAGTGCCCGCGACGATCAGCGTAGACAAGGGCCGTATCGAATTTCTCAAGAGTCCGTATGCGTTGAAAGACGAAATCAAGGCGATGAAAGGCTCCAAGTGGCACGGCTACGACGACAATAATCCGCGTAAAATCTGGTCCGTCGCTGACTGTACTCGCAACCGCTTCCAACTCAACTTTATGCAAGGGAAGAACCCCTACAAGCGTTGGGAGAAGCCGCTTGAGGAGTTTGACTACGAGCGCCCACTGCGTACCCACCAGAAACTAATGTCAAACTGGGGGCTTACCTATCACTACTGCGTGCTCGCGGCAGAAATGGGCACGGGAAAAACTCTCTCTGCAATAGAAGTGATGGAGCGGTCAGGATTCCCGGATTGGTGGTGGGTGGGGCCGAAATCCGGTCTGCGGGCTGTGCAGCGTGAATTTGATAAGTGGGGTTTGGAAGGCGTCGAGCTTCAACTGTTCACCTATGAGGCGTTGCGGAGTAAGATGAAGTCTTGGGTGCCCGGCACGCTGCCACCGCACGGAGTAATCTTCGATGAATCCAGCCGATTGAAGAATCACACTTCACAACGGTCGCAAGCCGCGCAGGCGTTGGCCGATGGTATTCGGGATGCGTATGGTTCGCAAGGTTATGTTATCGCCATGTCGGGCACACCTTCTCCGAAGTCACCGGTTGATTGGTGGTCGCAAGCGGAGATTGTCGCTCCTGGCTTCTTGCGGGAGGGCGACATGAAAGCTTTTGAGCGCCGCCTGGGAATCTTCATGGAGAAGGAATTGCCGCAAGGTAAAATTCTCCAGCGCGTGACATGGAAAGACGACGCCGACAAGTGTGCCGTGTGTGGCGGGTACGCCGATGAGGAGCAGCATTTGGAAATGGCGTTCGAGGAGGATTATCACCCGTGGGAGCCGAGCTTCAACGAAGTGGCGTACTTAAACGAACGGCTGCAAGGCTTGGTACTGGTTCTGCACAAGAAGGATTGTCTCGATCTACCTGATAAGGTTTATCGCACTGTCCACTGTGAGCCGTCACCTACGACCGAGCGTGTGGCAAAGGCGCTCGTCAAGATCGCGCCTAATGCAATCACCGGCCTCACTTGGCTGCGGGAGCTTAGTGACGGTTTCCAATACCGTGAGAAGGTCGATGGCACCGAGCCCTGTCCCGTTTGTGCTCAGAGTGAGACACCGGGCAAGTCGGCAATCTGGGTGGACACAGATGACCCCGACCGAAAGTTTGAAATGACAGACATGCTTGACCCAGAGTATGTTGACACACTGCGGAAAGAGCTTCAAGACTGTCCCACTTGCGGCGGTGACGCTGAAGTACCGCATCGCATACGAGTCACAAAAGAAGTTCCTTGCCCGAAGGATAAGGCGTTGGTGGAACTGCTTGAGGAAAACGAGGAGCAAGGGCGACTCGTTGTGTTTGCCGGATTTACAGGCACGCTCGACCGAATCGTTAAGCTCTGTGCGAAGGAGAAGTGGTCGGTGATTCGTGTTGACGGTCGAGGTTGGAAAGTGTGGGACATTGATGGGTCGCCGCTCATGGTGGACAAACCACTCGACTACTGGGCGGATACTGAGCGGCACCCGCGCGTCGCGTTTGTTGCCCACCCGAAGTCGGGCGGTATGAGCCTCACGCTCACCGAGTCGCGTATGGCTGTGTTCTACAGTAACGACTTCGATCCCGAATCACGGTCGCAGGCCGAGGATCGTATCCACCGTCTCGGCACCGATGAGAACCTGGGGGCGACTATCGTTGACCTGATCCACTTGCCTACGGACGAGCGGGTGCGTGACATTTTGAGAGATAACAGACGACTGGAGCTTATGACTCTTGGCGAGATGAAAGCCAGCGTTGGCGTAACCGAGGAGGAGGAGTAAATGTCTTGTGCGACCTTGTATCAGTGTTTCAACTTTTTGGCCCGTAACAACGGGACCATGAGTTTTGCGTGCAACCCAGATGACCCGACGAAGAATCGCTGCGTTGTTAAGGTGGAGGATACGGACGGCGAGTTTGTTATGGCGGCAATTGAGTATGATTGCACGTCTTACGAAATGGATATTCTTCACAAGGCTATTGTGCCAACGTGCCGAGCGTTGCAGGAGCAGATCGAAGCATGAACCCCACACGCATTGAGAACGTTAAGATTAAGATGGAGTTGGACTACGACGCCTACCTCCGTAATAAGGAAGCAGTCACCGCACTTACCTCTGTCGAGAATGTGCGTGAGGGTGACAAGTTGAAGATCACCTACGACTTCTCCTGTTGGTACTTGGGCGACATTGTGGAGAAACTCACCGCCGTCGAGACGATTTGCAACGACCCTGCAACGATCAAGACTGCTTCTTGTTCCGAGCTTGAAGAGGGTCGTATCCTTGTCTACAAGGTCTTGCGGAAACTCGATGACGTGATTAGGCAAGTCCGCGAGCGGAACGACGACCCGTTCCGGTGGCGACGGGAGCCCGAGCCGACCCCTGGACCCAGAGTTCGACGCACCTGGCTAGAGTGGTGGAGGGGAGAATGATTGACGATTACCCATCGGAGACGCCGCTGGTGGATTTCTCCGTAGCCGAGCTTCGGTTCATCGGGCGGTTGGCACAGAATTTGCTCTCTTGTGCTAATGAGGCTGGGCTTGATCCCGGTGTTGTGGCATCTGTTTACTACAAGACGCAGGAGTTCATTGATGGCGATTAAACCAGATGTCGGGGTCGTGGCGGTTTGCCAGCACGGTGTTACCGGCTTGATTACAAAGGTGTGTCCAAATCAGTTGAAGGGCGGCAAGACCCTCTACAAAGGGGTTAGACTACTGCCGCCGTCGCAGGCAGGCCAGCCGTGGCAGAGTGTAAACCCGAGCGTTGTCGGAGACATTCACGATTTCGTGTATAAGACGTACCATTACGAGTGGACGTAGTTTCTTTAACCCGAGGGAGAAGTGTGATGAAGTATCTGTTGACGCTGCTTTTGTGTGTTGGGATTGGCGGCCCGGTCGCCGCGTGTGATGCGGACATGCCGCTAGTGGAGGTAGTTGCGGAGACTGCGGTGGATGTGGCGATGGCGAGCGTGCAGGACGTGGGGGGTGAGCTTTCGCGGCTTGGTAACGATGCCGTTTTCTTCGTTATGGCACTGCCGCAAAATCTGCCTCTTTATGAGGAACTTGGTTGCTCCGAAGCAGACCTTGAACGTCTTAGTGCAATCGTCAACGAAGTGGGCGAAAACCTCAATGTGGCGGGGAAGGTGTTTGGACAGGGCCATGTAACGGCGAATTATGGGGCTATGTTGGCCGAGACTGCCGATGGGAGTATTTCACAGCAGTTTAAGGGGGCGGCCCTTATCTGTGAAGGCGTCGGCCTCATGGAGCAGGCTCGACCCTCCTTGGAAAAGACGGCTACATTGATGGACGAGGCGCGGGCTATTATCAAGCCCCTCGTTGATCCCGAAGAAACGGACCCTGAAGCATAGCCTTGCGACCTGGGAGGGGTGTCGCACCCCTCCCTTATTTATTTGACAACCGCCCTTTTGTATGGTAGACTGGGGTGGAGGAATACATGATCTGGTTTACCGCTGACCTACACTTCGGCCACGCTGGCGTCCGTGTTCACCAAGACGCGCGTTTCCAAGAAACCCGCGACTTGGCCGACATGGACGCCATGTTGATCGGTGCCGTGAACTATTGGGTACAACCTAACGACACTTTGTACCACTTGGGAGACTTCTGCTGGCAAGCAAGCCGGGCAGGTCACTACCGGGCGCGGCTGAAAGTGCGCGAACTACACTTTATCCGTGGCAACCACGATGCGAGTAGTCTGCGTCGGCACGGCTCCTCCCTGAACGACTTGCTTTACCGGCGTTTCACCGTAGCTACTGCACATGGTAATACCGACCGCATCCGTATCCGCATGAGCCACGAGCCCATGCTGTCGTGGCGTGGTATGCAAAAGGGCAGCATCCATCTGTACGGTCATAGTCACGGTAAATTTGAAGAGAAGCTGGATAGCCTCTGGCCCAACCGGCGAGCGATGGACGTTGGTATCGACAACATTCATCGGTTGATTGGTCGATGGCGACCTATCAGCATTGATGAGGTTTATGCCCGCTTAATGCACCGACCTTTGGAGGAACGACACGAACATGCTAATGCTTCGTAAAGGCGACCATGTTCTGTATGCAGGGCAGTGGTATGTTGTCTGCAAGACTTTGAACATTAACCCTCATTACATACCGCGTTTGTGCGTGGTAGATAAGGATTTCCGGCCATGAGTAACTGTCTTGCCTGCGGGTGTCACTTGACGCACCCGCTCTACCAACCTGGCCCGCAACCGCTCGCCGCCCTGAACCTACCCCGCACACGCGAGGATGCAGAGCGGGCGTTGCGGTATCCGATGAACTTCCACGTTTGCGTCAAGTGCGGGCATGTATTCAATAAAGACTTCGACGTGGCTCAAATCCCGTATGAAGAAGATTCCAACCTCATGTTCAACAATGGGCGGGGCTGGCAGCGTCACCTTGACGAGCTTGCTTTGAAGCTGCGGGACAACTATATCCACAACGATCTGACGGTGGTGGACATTGGAGCGGGCGACGGTTCGTTTCTCCACACGCTCAAACTTACCTGTATGCTGAAGTGCGATGTTGAAGCTATCGCCTATGAGCCGGGACCAGAGCATCGGGACTGCAAGTTGCTACGCTTAAAGACGTATGCCGACTACTTCATCCCTGGGCGGGACTTGGGCAAGCACAAGCCTGACATGCTGGTGTGTCGTCATGTACTGGAGCACATGGAGCAACCACGGGAGTTTATCACGGAATTGGCCTGGGCCTGCGTGCAGAATAACATTCGTCCAGTGTTCGTGGCGGAAGTGCCGTGCATTGACAGGGCTCTGGCGACAACCCGCGTGGGCGATTTCCTGTACGAGCATGTGAGCAACTTTACCTTCCGCAGTATGCGGACGATGTTTGAGTCTTGCGGGTGGTTGACTCGTGAGTGCTACCGCACCTACAATGATGAAGTAGTCATCTGGACCGGCGTGCCAAATCCGCGAGCCTACCCTGGCTACCCCCAGGGTTGGGATTACCACGGGACGAGTGGTTTGGTCAACTTCCTAATGGAGTTGATCGACACTGACATGGTGTTCTGGGGCGGCACGGGCAAGGGAGCGGCGTTCCTTAATGCGTTCCACATTACCAAGGGGCGGGTTATTGACTCCGACCGACGCAAGGCGGGCCGGTACGTTCCCGGCACGGGGCAATTGATTGAACACGCCGAGTCTCTGTACGAGAACCCAGCCGAGACGGTACTTATCACGACTCGCTGGCGCGCGGCCGACATTTGGATGGAGATTCAACAGTGCTACCCCTGCGTGAAAACGGTATATGTTGTTGAACCCTTTGGCATCAAAGAATACACAGAGGATGATTACCATGCCGAAACGTCGTAAGAAGAAGCGGCAACGGAAGCAACGCCCGCCGTTTGAGATACAGCCGAATAAGACCGATCTACCAGTGACCGACCGAAAGCGCCTCTACACACTTCTCTACAAAGGGCAGTATGGGGAGATTTGCAAAAGCATCCTTGAAGTGATGTACTATTTTCAACAATGCAACTTTCGGACAATTAACCAGGAAGGGCTGCATCGCATCGACCAGATTGTATCGGCCATTATGGCGGTACTTAGTGACCCTGACTTTCAGTTTCCAAACGAGTACATTCCGATGATGATTAGTCGGGCGCACTTGTTTGCAAATATGGTTGCCATGTCCAGTTATCAGGACACAGACGATATTCTCAATCAGGTCATACGCCAGCGTGACAACTACTTTAAGATTCTCTTCTTGTACGGCGTGAAGAACATGGCAAAGATTGATGCGAAGGTTCTCTTCGACCATGATCCTCGCCTGGCTAGTCTCTGGCATTTTACCTATCCGCTTGCCACCATTGGCTGCGTCCTGCCGCATTATCAAGCTAACATGCGGCTACACTATCAAGAAATGGATCATCGCTACCGCCCATTCGATCAGCGGGTGACGCTTCCTTATTTCTACTCAACGTACTTTGCGGGGGAGGATAGGACTGACCGGCGTGTGAAAGAATTAGTCAACGCCGGGTGCCGTGAGTTTTTGCAGAAGCAAGAGATTAACATTGTCAACAAACCGGATCGGCACAGCATCGCTATTGTCACGTCGAAGTGGTCGCCGCACACGGCAGTCTATAAGAGTTGCTTCCCGTACCTAGATCGGTTTCGACCAAACTACAAGCTGACACTGCTGCACACCGGCCCCTACGCTGTCCCCGAACACGCGAAGGTGTACTTTGATACGATTCATAAGATGCAGTTTACACTGGACGCGAAGGGCGTACACGAGTTGCCATTGAGTCTGGTCACGGAAAACGATTTTCAGTTGATCTACTACCCCGACATTGGGATGACAGACGAATCGGTGTGGCTCAGCAACCTGCGCCTCGCTCCGATTCAGGTGACGAGCTACGGCCACCCGGTCAGTACCTTCGGCAGTGAGATAGACTACTTTGTTGTGGGCGAGGAGACAGAGAAGATTGACGACCTGGACAAGAACTACTCCGAGACGCCCATTGTTCTGCCAGGGCTCGGCTGCACGCCAGTATGGCCCACGTTTGAGCGGAAGTATCCTAAGCAGAAGTCGGATAAGGTCGTGGTAAACTGCGTCTGGGGACCGGACAAGTACAACTACACGATGATACGGACGTTGCAGGAGCTTCACCGTCGTTGTCCTGACATTCACTTTGCGATCTTCGCCAGCCGGGGCGTTCATCGGTACAACGCTTTCATACCATTTGCTAACGAAATCGCACATCAGGTGGGCGATTTTGCAACGCTGCACGCAGATAAGGAATATCTCGAATACATGGAAGAAGCGGAATATGCCGATTTTGCATTGAACTCGTGGCCGTTCGGCGGGTACAACACGGTAGTAGAAGCCCTATATCTGGGAAAACCCGTTGTCACCTTGGAGGGCGACCGCTTTTACAACTTGGCGGCATCGGCCTTGCTGCGTAGGGTAGGGCTGGAAGAGTTGATTGCTCACACCGGGTCGGAATTTCTCGACATTACCACCCGCATGACAAATGACGCAGCGTACAGGATGGACGTTACCGCCCGCCTACTCGCGGTCGATATTCGCAAAGCGATCTTCGACACGGACGAGCCGGATTACTTTGAGGCGGCGATGGAATACATCATCGAGAACCACGAAACCATTGACCGAACGAAACCTATCTTTGCGAGGGAGCTAGTGTGATTTGTGAACAATGCGACTCATACCAGAACGAAGTTAGCCTGCTCAATGACGAGTTGTTCTATGCTCAGAGTGAGCGTGACACGCTGGAAATAGAGCGCGACGATGCGCGGGATCGCGTCAAAGAACTGACCGAGACACTCCAAGAGTGCGCGAGGCTTGCGGGTCTACTCGCTAAGCATGACCGGAACGGCATAACCCTCAGACTACTTGACCAAACATCGGAGTTTGCAAATGAGTGAAACCCCTGTCGAAATCGTTGCTGTCAAGTCTGTGACGCAGCACCCCAACGCCGACCGTCTGGAGATTGTCAAGGTGCTTGATACTCAACTCGTAGCTCCTCTTGACTGCTTTCATGTCGGCCAGTCTTGCGTGTACTTTCCGCCTGACATTATGATCCCAGAGTCCGTGGCCGATGCGTTGGGCGTGAAGAATTACTTGAAGCACGCGGTCTACCCCGGCGATTCGGAGAAGTCTCAGTGCCGAGTCGGGGCGATCCGCCTACGCGGCGTGCCGTCATTTGGTTTCGGCCTGCCTCTTGACGAGCGGCTGGGTGTGACGTTGGGCGACGTGAAGGTTGGTGACGACGTATCAGAAGCGTTCAGCGCAGAGAAGTATCAGCCGCCGCCGAAGATGCGAAGCTCGGACGCGGAGCCCGACCATCCGGCGTTCCATAAGTATACCAATATCCAGCACTACTATCGCTACGCCTCTGCGCTGCCAACGGGCACGCCGGTTCGGATTACCGAGAAGATTCACGGTTCAAACTCGCGGGTGGGTGTGATTGATGGCGTAGGTATGGCGGGTTCACACAACGTCCGTGTGAAAATGCGGAACGCAAATCACGACTTCTCTCCGTATTGGCTCCCGATGACTGACAACATGATTCAGATGATGGAGTTCATTAGTCGTGGTGTGCTGAATGTCATTGTGTTTGGTGAAATCTACGGCAGCCGTGTTCAGTCGATGGATTATGGACTGCCTCTTACGGGGCACCGGGTCTTTGATATTTCAGTTGACGGTGATTACCTTGACTGGGAGGATATAAAGACATACTGTGACCTGTTTGAGATTGCGACTGTGCCGGTGCTCTATGAAGGCCCCTTCCGACCTGAGCTTATTGACCAGTACATTAGTGGCCCAACCACGCTCGCCAGTCCCGAGAATATTTGTTGCGACTTCAAGGGCCGCGAGGGGATTGTGATTACGCCGCTGGAGGAGACGTTCAGCCCCGTGCTAGGTGGTCGCCTCATTCTCAAAGCCGTTAGCCCTGACTACTATGCGGAGGTAAAATGAAGTATCCTACTAAGTTAATGGTTCAAGGTTATCCCTACGCCTTGACATTCGTCTCTGATCCAAGAGACGTTGATTTGAGCGACCCGGATAGCCAAATGAACGGACTTTGCGGAGACGACTTTATCCGCGTCTCGATAAAGCAAACACCATTGGGCGTTCTGGACACGGCGATCCATGAGGTACTGCACGCCATTTTTAACCGAACGCCCATGCTTGGCGCGGCTTTCAGGTCGGAGAAGATGGAGGAGCCATTTATCACAACGCTGGCTACGGCGGTCGCTAATGTACTCGTTGACAATAACCTCATCAGTTTGGAGCAAGAATGACCCGTAACGAAATCTACAAAGTCATTGAAAAGATCACGCAGGACGATAACGGTTCCGGCCTTGATGCACCTAACGTGTCCTATTGGCTGGTTGGCCTTAAAAGTGGGCTGGCAGAGATTGATGCGGCTTTAACTAGCGGTCGCTTTGACGATAGTTTGTCAAATTTGTTTGCCACGCTGACTTGTTGCTGTCTCTGCATGATGGAGAATGGCGTAGTGTGGCGTGGCGCGGGGCCGGTGGGTGAGCGTATTGTTGTGCGTGGCCGGGCGACGCTGCCGGATGTTGTTTGCGCTATTAACGGCGAGCGTGCATACCAAGACGTATTGCCGTCCAGCCGCACTGATGGCATTGAGAATACGCCATTTGCCTACGCGACTATGTTTGACACCTATCTGCGACGTGCTATCGACGCTTGGACAAATACTGCCGGGGTGTACGACTCGCTTGATGAGATTCGTAAACTCGCTGGTATTTGTGTTCACTGCTTGGAGGATTGCTATTGAACGGAGGTTCACAATGAAGTTGACAAAAGCGAAGGTGAAGAAGATCAAGCAACTGCTGGCTGAAGATAAGCTGACTCAGCCGCAGATTGCGAAGAAGTTTAAGATCAGCCGCTCGACTGTTTCTGATATTGCGACGGGCCGGGCACATGCTGACGTAAAGGGTCCAAAGGCCCCGCCCAAGCGGCCTGCGGGTCAGCGTGCTAAGATAGCGGAGATTGACCCCACCAACGAGCGTATCCTTGAGCTTGAGGGTGAAGTGCTCCACTTGCGGGATGAGCGGAATCTGGCTCGTCGTCAACTCAAGACTGCCGTTAAGTCGCAAGGCTTGTTCCAAGCGGTAGTTGAGGAAATGACAGATATTGTCACGCCGTTCAAAGCGTTGCCGAAGGCGCGGAAGCCTTACACGAAGCCGAAGAAGGGCGAGGTAATTGAGCACCTGGCTTTGCATATTAGTGACGGGCACCACGATCAGATCGTTACGCCAGAAGAGTGTGGCGGTCTGGAGTGCTACGATTTTCCTATTAGCATTTGTCGTGCCGAGAATCTGGTCGATACGGTGCTAAAGTGGACGCAGCAAACTCTGGCCCCGCAGTTTCAGTTTCCGGCCATCACAGTGTTCGCTTATGGCGACCATACAAGCGGTGAGATTCATGGGCACACCAATCGCTCGTACTTCAAAAACGCTTTCAAGAATTGCTACGCCATTGGGCAGCTTCACGCCTTGATGTACCGAGACTTGGCCCCGTACTTTGACACGGTAAACGTGCTCTATGTGCCCGGCAACCACGGGCGTCGATCCTTTAAGAAGGATTACCACGGTGCCCATGACAACTGGGATTACATGGTGGCGAAGAACGCCGAGCTTTACTGCCGGGATATTGACAATATCCACTTCACTATACCAAACGCTTTCAGCGCGAACATCGACATTCTAGGGCACGGCTTCTGCGTGTTCCACGGCGACGACGTTCGTTCGCAGATGGGGATTCCCTGGTATGGGCTGGAGCGGCGGCAGCGACGTATCATGGCCCTTAACAGGGCTCAGGCCGGGCCGCCGATTCGTTACTACTGTTGCGGGCACTTTCATAAACCGGCGTCGATCACGGAAATGGATGGCGAGTTGCTGGTCAACGGCCCGTGGGTCGCCACGGACTCCTATGCCTACAATTCCATCGCTGCCTGTACGGAGCCGACTCAGTTGCTCCACGGAGTCAACGAGCGGTACGGCATCACCTGGCGGCTACCGATTAAGTTGCGGTGCGACTACGAGAGTCGGGGTCCGCGACGTTACAAGATTGACATGATGGAGGAGATTGGATGAGCTATCGCTGTGAAAACTGCGGCAAGCAAGTTCCGCACGGCACTAAGCTAATCCGTGCGGTCACTGAGACACGCCCGGTACGCTATAAGAATGGCGGGCGTGGCACAGAGATTGTCACGTCGCTGTCCGTGTGCGCACTGTGTCTGGTCACGCTGAGAGACGAGGGCAAGTTGGGAAAGCTGGATGCCTAAGAAAATCTGCCCCGAGTGTCAAGCCAAGCACGGCACCCGCAAGAAGCAGTGCGACTGTGGCTTTGACTTCACCGACAAACGCGCTCACCCGCTGGTCCCTGAGCCTGGCGGGTGGGTGGCGGATATGCCGAGAGGTATGCCTGCGATTGAAATGCCCAACCCGCCCAAAGGTCCGCTGGACGTGGGCGACGTTCGGGAGATTGTAGCTTATGAAGGCATCGGATTTAGCATTTACTCACTGGTTCCAGCGGCACGCATCAAGGATCGAAAGCTGCGCGGCTTGTGGGTAAAGGCTAGAGCCGCGATGCAGAAAGTTGTGGAGGAGCTTTACGATGTATGTGATTCCTGAATGGAAGTTCTGTTACATCGCTGCGCCACGCACGGGGAGCAAAGCGGTTGCCCGAGCGTTGAAAGAGCATCGTGGCGCGGTGCTGATCGGCTCGCACCATACGACGCCCGATGACTCTGACTATGAGATTGGACCCGACTGGACCGTGTGCTCAACGGTGCGGAACCATTACGACGCCCTCATCTCGTGGTGGTTCAAGCTGGAGCGGAAAGCCAGGGCGATGACGCCGCTGATTGACTTTCTTCCACGTTTTGTTGAGAATAGTCCACACTTCGTTCAAGACCACCGGCTCTGGTGGATTGGTGCGCATCATGTCAACACATGGATGCGATACGAGCAGTTGCAAGCTGACTTCGATCAGGCGTTGGTTAAAGCGGGCATGGCTCCGCTTGACCTACCTCGCGTAACCGACTCGGCTCGTGACGGCGCACCTTATCAGATATTCTACAAGCGTCCTGAGCGTATGTGGGTGAAGGAATACTTCTTGGACGAACTTCATCACTGTCGTTACAAGTTCTGAGGAAACAATGGCCGTAATCAATCGTCGTTATCGTTACCTGTTTCTGGCTGAGCCGCATACCGCGTCCCGTGCCTTGCGTAATGCGCTGCTTCAACATACGGACAGTCACGAGGTTGGTTCGCATCACTCTACGCTTAAAGACCTTAAAAGGCGTGGCGTGCATGGACTGAGCAAATGTTATCCCTTTAGCGTTGTTCGCAATCCTGCCGACATTCTCGTGACAAAGTGGTTGCTGAGCCTCCCAGGACTCGACCTTGCCGGGTATCTGAAGCAGTTGTTACAGAACTGCCGCGATCCCTACAACCTGCTCTTTCTGCATAACCATTACACTCGTACTCATCTGCATTATGAGGCTTTGCAGCATGATCTGGACACCTTCTTCGGAAGTATGGGCATCCCCTTTATAGAGCTACCCACAGTAGGCGCGACACCCGGTAAACGCCCGTGGAGGGAATACTACGGACTGGACGAGCTTAATCTACTTCTCGCCTACTGCAAAGAGTTGCCCGTGGGCGGGTATGACCAAATAATCTACCGGATGCGGCGGAAATTGCTTGACAAGCAGGATTAGTGTGATATGATTAAGGTAGGCGGAAGGTCGTGACCGAGCGTGGTCGTGTAGAGTAGGTGGGAGGGTAACAGTCCCCGCCAGCGTAGGTGCTGACTGGCTGAAACTGGCGACGCCCGATAAGTGAAACACCACCCGCCACGCAAGCCTATCACGCGGTAGCTTAAAGAGAGCAAAGCCTTCCGATTGTACGGGAGAGACGGAGGTTCGATCCCTCCCCGCGTGACTTACTGTGCAGTAGCTCAGTTGGTAGAGCCCCGGACTGTTAATCCGGTCGTCGCAGGTTCGAGCCCTGCCTGCACAGCTATGAAAGATGAACAGAAGTGTGAACAGAAGTGTGAACTATGCGGGCGCAAGGGCGGCATTGTTGAGTACCTTAGCCGCTGGCGAACGTACTGTGTCCACCTGGCTCCGTGTGGCCCGTACAAAAAGGTATGCCAATGGTGCCGAGCAAAGATGAACAGATGAATGGCGCTGCGGTAGCTCAACTGGCAGAGCAGCGGATTTGTAATCCGCAGGTTGTGAGTTCGACTCTCACCCGCAGCTTTGAGCGGTTGGGGCAACTCTATCGGTATTGGGATGTTGGCGAAGAATTTACTACACGCCCGCCTAATCTCGGTAAGACTTCGGTTGCCCGAGTGTTTCAAGCTCTTATCAAGTGCCGGGGCATCTTGACAAGTTCCTGCGTATTCGGAACAGCCGATATGCCCGATCAATACCGCGACGCAGTATACCGTGTCGCGTTGCCTATCGGCACAGAGAAAAAGTTTGAGTCGCTAAGCGGTTATCTACTGTCGGAACCTCCGCAGATCGGGGGCGTTTGATGCTTAAATATGGCGAATCCGAACGACTTGGCTATGGAGTGTACTACGAAGAATGAACGCTAAGTATCTTGAAACCATTGAAGCCTTCACTTATGAAGCTGGCAAATTGATGAAGGCGATTCGGCTGGTGCAGACGCTCCACGATCACCTGCCGGGCAACTTTCCCACGCCCGATAAGATTCGCCCGAGCCGTAAGCCCTACGATTTGCTACTGGAGTGGTCGGCTAAGAACGCCGCTCACCAAGTATCGTTGCGTGAGCGGATTACCAACAATCTCCGTTTGATTGGAGCTAAGTGGAACAAGAACCCGGATGGCACTCTTGTCTGTCAGACTCGGCGGAAGCTAGGCGGGAAGAATACGATGTACCTCCAACTGAGAATCATACTCCCGGAGAAAGCGCGATGATGCAGGACTACGAAGTGACCCTCAAGTTTCGGGTTGGCACAGACGATCCGCAGGGGCTCGACTGCCCCACCTTGACGACGATGCTCGCCCATCGGCTGACTTCTTATGAAGATGGTCGCAGATCATTCGACGTGGAGTTGGTTATTCACGGCTTGATTGCTATTCTCCACACCGCGTTTCGGGATTGCATTGATGACGCTATGATGAAGGAGTATGACCGTGAGATTGTCGATCATGGAAACGGTCGCCGCACGGCGCGTTGGTACATGGAATCCACGAAGAAGTTTGAGGCGGCAAAGAAGCCGTGGATTAGTTGGACACCTGAAGTGACGATCAATCGGCTCTTTCCATGAAGTATACGGAACTTGACGAGTATAAGACGCTGGAGCTTCCGCTGTCGGCTATTTATCTCGATCCCGACTTCAACTGTCGCAGCGTGGTCACTCCGCAATCATGTGCTGAGCTTGCCGCTAGTATGAAGCAGCACGGGTTACAAATGCCCATTCTAGTGCAGCCGTGGGAGGGCGACTACGAGTTTCGTATTATCGCTGGGCATAGACGCTACACGGCGGCAAAGTACCTGTTAAAGTGGTCAACCATCGCGGCAACAGTGTTGACAGGGCTAACGCCAGAAGCCGCATCGTTACTGAATCTTGTGGAGAACCTAGAGCGCAAAGACTTGACGCTTATTGAAGAAGCGCGGGCTTTGTGGAAAAACTACTCCGACGATGTGCCAATTACCCATATTGCTAAAGAGTTATGCAAGTCTTATCTGTGGGTGATGGTGCGGTGGCGAATCCGCGAGCTATCTCAAGAGATACAAGACAAAGTTGCTGCGGGCGTGTTCGGCATGAGAGACTTGTTGAAGTTCTACCGAACAAGTCCAAAGGATCAGGCTATATTGGCTACGGAAATTGAGGCGGCGCGTAGTCGCGGCGTCAAAGGACGAACACTGCTGGCGTCGCGGCGCTCCTCGCGGTCGAGGCGGGAAATCGTCACAATGTTGACAAAATTAAACATGGCCGGTGTTTTTCCGCATCCTTACGATGCTCTTTCATGGGCAGCGGGGTTTTTGACCGATGACCAACTTTGGCATGAAACTTGCACTGAAGAGTAACTATGCGAAACAAACTCCTGAAAAAGCAAGCCGAGCTTCTAGCATGGCACCGGGACCACGGCTGCGTGAACGTGCGGAAATTGGCCCGAAAAACGCGGGTGGCGATTACCATGTCCGACGACCACTATGAGCTTGAAGTGGGCACCCCCGAAAGAGGGGTAGTTATTTTCGCCAGCGAGCGAATCTTCTGGCCCCGTGACAAAGCCATTGTACTCGGCAGCATGGACCCAGAGACAGGTATTTTCCTCCCTGAGATTATAGGGTACGGTTTGAAGATGGTGCTTCGGAAACGCCGAAGAGGCATCCTGAGAACGGCCCCCGTGCTGGGAGTTAAGTTGCGTGGCCCGAATGATAGCTATGAATACGAGCTATGGGAAGAGTGATGCGAGACAAATTCCTGCGGCTGAAGGAACTTCTGATTGAGCAAGAGGCAATCGAGCACGCCATTGAGCGCGCGTACTTCCGGCAAGACGTGACGAAACTGAAAGAGCGGTTGGCAGAAGTCAACCAAGAGATTCGGAGACTCCAATGACGCGCGACGACATGCAAATCCTCGTCTACTACTACCTCTACGATGCGTCGGCTAAGCCAGTGATGGAGGATACCGACATTGACGCAACCCGCGTGGAAATCGAGAAGATGCTGAACAGGTTGGCCGAGTATCTGGAGAAGGCAATTGACCGTGGAGTGTTCGATGACGATTCAATTTAAGTACGACGTTCCTTCGGCGGGCACGCGCGTCTCGTTTGTTTTAAGCGGGGCCGCGATGAATTTTAACCCGGCTTGGTCGCTAGATGAGTGGCTAAGTAAGGCGACGTGCTTGGACCTGGAAAAGTATCAGATGGCTCAAACAAAGGAAAACCTACTGATGCTCCGCGACATGATCGACTATATCATTGAGGTAGACGATGACAACCGTGGTTAATTGCCGCCGCGATGACTATGATGTTTACATTGGCCGCCCTGGGCAGTGGGGTAATCCCTTCATCGTGGGGCGAGACGGCACGCAGGAGGAGTGTGTCGAGAAGTACCGGGCGTGGGTGCCGACGCAGCCACACTTGATGGCCCAACTGAGCTTCCTCAAAGGTAAGCGGCTGGGCTGTTGGTGTAAGCCTAAGCCGTGCCACGGCGACGTACTCGCGGAGTTGGCGAACAAGGGTTCATAGTAGCCGTCACCAAACCAGGAACCCCGAAATACCCATTAAGATCGCTGTTAGGGTGACTAAACCAGGAGAGAACATGAGCGATATTATCTTCCTTATCGCTGGGTCGATGGGCGATATAATCCTGTCGGCTGGTTATACAACCGATAAGCGGCAGTGCCGACAAATAGCGTATCACCACCATCTGCGAAATATCGGCGGGCACCCTGATACCCTGTCGGTTTCGGTTGACTTGGATAGTGATACCATTATTGTTACGGAAACAGATGAAGGTTTCAAGTTTAAGTACAGAATCGTGTCTGCGCCGAGATTCTAGGAGAGTCCAATGGCAAGAGCCCGCTATATTTGGTTGTTCTACAACTACAACACCTACCGCGTTATTGGGGCGTGGACGGTGAAGCGTGAAATGGTACGGTGGCTCAAGCAGTCGCCCGAGCCGCCCGACCAACGCATTTGGACTGTGCTGCGGTTTCGTGACGGTCAGCCGGATAAAGCGACCGAGATTCCTTGGGAGGAGATTCTGTGAAGAAACTCTACCTCGACAGCGAGACGTGTGGATTTCACGGGCTGCCCGTGTTGATTCAGTACGCGATTGATGACGGCGAGATTCAACTGTTTGAACCCTGGACCCGCCCGGCCCATGAGTCTTGCGACCTGATCGAAGAGTTGATGCAATATGCGATGGTTGGCTTCAACCTCAGCTTCGATATGTTTCATCTGTGCAAGCTCTATACCATCTTCCGTCTGCTGCCGCCCGATCTGGTCCCGGCGACGAACATCCCGCTGGTTGCGGAAATGGAGCCGATGGGTAGAGACGGCCCGTGCGTCAAACCGGCGTCGGCTCTTGACCTGATGCTCATTTCTCGGCAGGACAAGTATCAATGCCTGATGAGCCGCGACCCGGTTCGTATTCGCAAAGTGCCCACGGTGCTTGCGGGTGCATTAGCGAAAGAGCTTGAGGAGCGGGTGGAGCTTGACGGCATCCTCTTTGCCAAGCGGCGTGACACTAACGCCCCGAAGTGGCAGGTGTACGACCGGAAGAACAAGAAGGGCGAGATTGACCCCGACTTCAAAGACGTGTGTCTCATGTTCAATCCGGCTGGCGGCCTCAAATACCTGGCCGAGTATGCGCTGGGGCTCAACCCAGAATTTCACTCGTTCAAAGACGTGGAGGTTCCGCCAGAGTATCGTCCCTTTGAGCTTGGCTACGTTCCCTACGCCCTCGGTGTTTCGTCGCCTGATAAGGGCTGGGAGTGCTTTGATAAGCATGGCGATTCTAAAGGCTACGCATGGCCCGCCGTAATCGACAAACACATTCAATACTGGGCCGTAAACGAAGAGGCGCGTCGTTACGCCCGCGACGACGTGAAGTACACACGTCTGCTGGACGAACACTTCGGTCATCCCGAGCCGGGCGACGATGACAGCGTGCTTTCCTGCATGGTGGCGGCTGTCCGCTGGCACGGTTTCGTGGTGGACACCGATCAAACGAAAGAGCTTCTTGCAAAGGCGCAGGCAATTGTCGCACGGTCGCCCGTGAATATCAATAAACCCGATCAAGTGCGGCGATACATTCGTGATTGCATGGATGATACGGAGTCGTTGCTGATTGATGACTCTACGAAGAAAAGTAACCTGGAGCAAATCCGCGACGAAATGGTTGTGGAGGAGCCGGGCGAACTTTGTATCAAGTGTTTCGGGGATGGCTGTCTCCGCTGTCGTGGCAAGGGCGAGCTTGATCTTGGCCCCATGCCTGCTTCAGAGCGAGCGCGGGAGATTCTGGAGATTAAACAAGCCGCGAAAGAAGTCGAGCTACATAGCAAACTGATTAAGGCTGGCCGCTTTCACGCGAGCTTTAAGGTTATCGGTACGCTCTCCTCCCGCATGTCGGGCGGCGACGGGCTGAACGCTCAAGGTATCAAGCACTCCGAAGAAGTGCGACGCATGTTCCCGCTGGCGTGGGACGGGATGGTTCTGTGCGGCGGTGACTTCGATTCGTTTGAAGTCACGTTGGCCGACGCTGTGTTCAAAGACCCCGCTCTGAGGGCCGCGTTGCTTTCGGGTAAGAAGATTCACGCTCTGATGGGGCAGGCTATTTACCCCGGTACGTCGTATGAGGAGATTCTGGCGTCGGACGGGGACAAAGAGTTGGATATGTATACCCGTGGCAAGCAAGCGGTGTTTGCTATGCTGTACGGCGGCGATCATAACACGATTCACAACAAGCTGGCTATTCCGCTTGCCGTGGCCGAAGAAGCGTTCGTGCGATTCCAGCGGCAGTACCCCGGTATCAAACGGTCCCGCGAGGATGTATTTGCCCGGTTCCAAGCGTTGAAGCAACCCGAAGGTATCGGCACTGCAATCACCTGGACCGAACCGGATGACTACTCCGAGACGTTCCTTGGTTTCCGCCGCTACTTTACGCTGGAGAACCGCGTCTCGAAAGAGCTTTTCAATTTGGCCCGTCGCCCGCCGAAGCATTGGAACAAGGTCGATCTGAAAGTGGTGCGACGCGACCGCGAGCAGCGCGTCGCCGGTGCTACATCGTCCGCGATCTACGGGGCGGCGTTTCAGATTCAAGCTGGCAACACCCGCGCGGCCAACAACCACTTAATCCAGTCCCCCGGTGCTCAGATTACGAAGCGCGTGCAGCGGCGTATCTGGGACGTGCAGCCTGCGGGTGTTAGTGACTGGATTGTGGCTCCAATGAACGTCCACGACGAAATCATGTGTGTAACGCGGCCAGGTCACGAGGATGAAGTGGCTGCCATTGTGGAGAAAGCGGTCGAAGAGTACCGCCCCCAGGTGCCGCTGATCGGCATGAAGTGGTTTAAGAAGCTGGAAAACTGGGGCGAAAAAGGCAGCGGTTCGGATTTAGTACACATCAAACCCCCGGAGGAAACCGATGGACAAGGAATCGAGAGTCAACTGGCTGCAGCGCTTGACGAAGGCGCAACTGGTAGCTTTGGCGTGCCAGAACCAGATTGCGAATTGGAGTTCGCTGCCCAAGACGAAGCTGATCTTGCAGCTATCGAATCTGAGTGGTCCCTTTAAGCACGAGGAAGCCGATGAAACTGTTTAGCGATTGCAGCGGGCCGTGCGAGACTTGTCAGATTCATCTTTCTGGTACTGCTTGTCTAGCGGGCCACGGCGACGACGACTATGTTCACGCCACCCCGGAGTGGATCAAAGAACACGAGGAAACCGATGGATGAGCTTCGTAAGGTGACAACGCCCGAAGGCTTCGAGGGCTGGCAGTGGGAGGATGGTCCCGTGTTCATCGGCGTGCATGGGAAGATGCGTGCCTGCGAGTGGGGCACCCGTAAGTTTATCATGGCCGATTTGGAGGAGTGGAACCGCATGGAGTGGGAGCGGGCGCGGAAGAATTGGGAAGCTACACTTCGCCTGCGGCTTGGACCCCCTCCTAAGATGATTATGGATAAGTATGGATAAGCCCCACATCCGAGAGAAGCATGGTCCTGAGTGGAAGATTCAGCAAGACTTGATTAAGTTCTTGCGAGCCCGTGGCTGGCTTGTCGAGGTTACGCAGGGCAACATGTTCCAAAAGGGTTTCCCTGACCTGTTCATTTCGCACCCGAAGTACGGTCAGCGATGGATTGACGTGAAGAACCCGGTGAGCTATACGTTCACGAAAGATCAGAGACGGAAGTGGCCGGTGTGGGCGGAGTACGGAGTGGGCATCTGGATTCTGGTCGGGGCCAACGATGATGAATACGACAAGCTGTTCACGAGCCCCAACTGGAAAGACTACTGGAAACCGAAGTGGGATGAGGAGCCCACTGTTGATGATCTGATGGCCGAACTTGAAAACGAAAACTGGGAAGAGTTATGATGTATGTTGTCGAGTATTGTGACTATGACGGAGTTTGGAGGTTGCGTGGTAAATACACCACCTACAAAGCTGCGTTAGCTCGATGGCGTAATCACTATCATCACTGTCCGTATTTGGTTTGCCGAATACGGCGAGAAAAGAAACCGGGAGGCGGTGTTATGGATGTGCTTATGTTGATGGGGTTGCTTATCGTGGTGGCTTGCGTGTTCTTCTATCTGGGAGATATGGGTAATGCCGATTGAAGATTGTCAGAAAGACGGGAAGCCAGGGAAGCGGTATGGCTCCGAAGGCTTTTGCTATACTTATTCACCGGGCGATGAAAACGGTCGCAAAGAAGCAGAGCGGAAAGCCTATTTGCAGGGCGTGGCAATCGAGCAAAGGCGTGGCGGGGAGGTACATGAATGAGGCTTCAGGTAAACCCTAACTATTGGTCGTGCTTGCCCACGTCGTTTGCGATGGTCGTGGACCGCCCGGTGACGTGGTTTATCAAGCAAATCGGCCACCCTGGCGCAGAGGAGCCTTACGGCGTCAAAGGTCTCAAAGCCGGTTTTCACGAGCAAGAGTGTATCGAAGTTATGCAGGACATGGGATTTGCATGTACTCCTATTGAACTTGTGCCAACAATTTCCCCTTATACGGATGGGCGTTCAGCTAGGCCAATCTTTTTCGGGCTCGGTGAGTCAGATAACTGGCACCGTGTCATGCGGCACATGGAGGGACACGACGGAGTATTTACCGGCGTTTATATCCCTCCTGCACCGAAGAAACAGCAAGGCCACGCGGTTGCGTGGGACGGCAGAAAGAAGATGGTGTATGACTCTAACCACGGCGGGCAGATTTACCCCGTCAAGGCGATGTACGACCATTGGTTCACGCCCCGTTGTTTTTGGAAGATTCAACGAGTCACATAGAAAGGAATTACAATGTCAAAATACATGGTCAAACTTAGGCCGAGTCAACAGACGGTTCGCCCTTTCAAACACGATCTGTTGAATGATGTCGAACCCCTGGAAACTGAAGAGGTTGATTTACTTGTTGGTCCGGCACTGGCAGGGTGTAAAGAGGCGCGCGACGGGTTGGTGCTTGGGCACTTGGCGATGCTTCGGCACACTATCGGACGCTACTTGCATCACTGGCCTGTAACACGCAGGTTCCTTGACGACATGGTATCAGCCGGGTTGCTGGCGATGACTCGTGCAATCGGCAACTTACAGCCAGCTACACTGGTATCACAAACAGTAGGTCAGTATCTTCTCAACCATATCTGTGCCGCTGTTGAAGATGAAGTTGCAAGATTGCGTGGCATTTGTCCAGCGGCTCCAAGCACGAACCGCAAGTATAGTCGGCTTGGACGCGATCCTGTTTACGGCGTGGTGGAATCGGATGTAACTGATAACGGACATGCTTATCTGGAGCCACGGTTTACTGAGTTTGAAGTCTTGGAGGGCGTCGAGCAACTGAAACGTGAGGCGGGGATTTGTGCTCTGTTACTTGATCGCTCCTTGTGGGGGCTCACCTGCGAAGAAGTATCGGATCGGCTGGGCATTAGTAGGTGGACAGTTTACCGAAACCGCGCAAAATTGCATCAACGTTACCTTGAACTCATAGGAGAAATTGATGGGTAGTTTTCTGTATCGCTGTTTATGCGTATCTTTGCTGGGTTTGCTGGTAGGTTGGGTAGTCTACTTGGAGTCGGTGCGGTTTCAACAAATCAGTGAAATCACAGACGCACACCGTATTGTCCAGCAAGAAGCTCTTAACGTGCTGGCGACGAAACAAGCGCAGGCTCAGGCCGCGCCCTTGATAGCGATGGTGACAGAGTTGGCGGCTCAGAACACGGCGTACATTAAAGTGGTGGAGGAAGCGCGGCGTGTTGTTCAACAGAGGAACCTGGAGGCGGCCCGCGACAAAGCGGCTATTGAACAGTCGGTAGAGTTGCTGCGGGAAGCGTCGGTGGAACATAATCGCAACGTCGATTACATGCGAAAACTGGAGAGATTTATCGACAAGCTCTTAAAAATGATCCCGGAGAATGAGCGACCACTGCGGCCACGGCTTGACGAAGAAGATGACACACCCAAACCCAAGTGGAGTTGAAAATGCACGATTACGACCCTATGCCGGATAGTGGCGCAACTGGCTGGAGCGTTCTGCTTGACGCTTTCTTCTCAATCATCTTGTGCAGCGCCTTGATTGCGGGTGGTTGCTTTGCGATGATTGAAGTATTGCACTTGAGGGACCGCATCGAAGCGGTTGAAGAGGCGCTGGAGGAGCCGATTGAAATTGAGTTGTTGATTCCTGATATTGAGCCAACACCGGCTCCGAGAAGAGGGAGGGATTGTTGATGATGACATTTCCTCGGCGTGAATTTCTCATGTTGGCTAAGAAGTACAACCCCGACCGGCAGACGGTCGGGGGTTGGTACGTTAGCGAGAAGCTCGATGGCACTCGCGTCTTTTGGGACGGCGGTATCAGCCGAGGTATTGATACACGCACGATCCCTTACGCCAACACGATTGATCCTAAGACGGGCAACTTGAAGAAAAAGATCAAGCCCGTGGCGACGGGCCTTTGGTCGCGGTATGGCAACCCGGTCATCGCGCCGGATTGGTTCCTCAATCAACTACCCACAGTACCGTTGGACGGGGAGATTTGGGCCGGGCGTGGGAACTTTCAGCTATGCCGCTCTATTTGCGGCGGCGACACACCGGGGCCAGAGTGGGACAAAGCGGAGTTTGCGGTTTTTAGCAGCCCACCTGTAGACATAATGTTTGCTGATGGTTTGATTAAAAATGCGAACATGACAATGCCGATCAACTACAAGCGCTTTCGCCAGTGGTTGAAACTATGTGATCCTGGCGTGCTTCATCATTTACTTCATCTGCGTTCTAACGGTCGTACCGTGCCATTTGAGGAAGAATTGACGATGCTGCGTGATGCAATTCCTTCAGAGGGGCGTGTTTACTTGCATCGTCAAAAGAAGCTCCCGCTAGGCGTCACCGAAGCGGCGGCGACAGTCGAGGAAGAACTTGAGCGTGTTGTAAGTTGCGGCGGTGAAGGGGTGATGCTACGCAGTCCCGATTCTCCGTGGCTTCCTAAGAGAGTCGCAACGCTGCTAAAGTACAAGCCGTTCAGCGATGACGAGGGGACGGTGATTGGTTTCACGTCGGGCCGTAAGACGGACAAAGGCTCAAAACTGTTGGGCAAGATCGGTGCCCTGATCCTCGACTATAAAGGCAAGCGGTTGGAGCTTGCGGGTTTGACCGACGAGGAGCGTACCTTTCTCTACGATGAGCACAGTGCTTATGCCGCCAAATTCCCTGGCGTGGACATGCCAAACTATTTCAAGGGCAAGCACTTCAGGGTTGGCGATATTGTAACATTCAAATACCGAGAGCTTTCTGACGACGGTATTCCGAAAGAGGCTCGCTACTGGAGGCAACGATGACTGACAAAGAGAGACTGAGGGAAGAGTGGGAAAAGTCGTTTTATGGCACTATCTTTTATCCGAGGTTGTTCCTAACGCCCTTTGCGACGGTCAACCGAAAATACCCGGCTGACATTTTCGGCAGAGAGTCTTGGCAATACCGCGATGTTTACGTTTTTGGTTTCCGGGTAGCGAGGTTGGCGCGATGAGCGAGATACGAAAACGAGTAGCTGCCCGTTTGGCCCACGAGCTATCGGATGCGGGCTGGGTCGAGTGCGAGGAGCTACCAGACTGCTATCACCATAAGAACTTCGGCGTTCATGGGTTGTTTGACGCTGCTTACGTTCAGCGTGACGCTTGGACGCTATTCAAGTGTGGCTGGCAGTTGGAACGTGTCGGTAACGCCACATACTTTAACCACCCACAGTTGGGTCGTCACATGGCACACGCCGCTTTAGAGGTTCAACACGAGCACGACCGCGAGCGTGTGCGGGTGGCATTGTTAAGGGTGTTCGCTGCTTTCCTGGCTCTAGGGCTTATAGGGCACATTCTGTACTTTTTTATCGGAGGTTAATATGCGCACCCTTGAATATCTCTCACCCTCTTCATTGGCGACGTGGGAGTGTAATCGTGAGGAATTTTACCTCAAGTATCTCACCGAGAACAGGCCGCCGCGCCAGCCGCAGGAAAACTACATGTCCATTGGCTCGGCGTTCGATGCTTATGTAAAGTCACGGCTGGCATTGGACTTGTGGGGTCAGGATGCAGACCCGCAATTTGATTTTGAGACGATCTTCACCGATCAAGTTGAACAACATAACCGCGACTGGGCGCGGCAGGCGGGTTACTACGCTCTCAAGTGCTATCAGGTGAGTGGTGCGTACTACGAATTGCTGGACGCGCTGGAACTTGCGGCAGAGGAGCCTCAGTTTGAGTTTGGCGTCAGTGGTGAAGTAGAGGGTGTGCCGCTTTTTGGCAAACCTGACTGCCGTTATATCACTCACGAAGGAACACACGTCATCCTCGACTGGAAAGTAAATGGCTTTTGCTCCAAGTACGGGGCCAGCCCATACAAGGGCTACGCTATGATCCGCGACGGCTGGGATTACGCATTTACAAAACCGAGTCGAGGCCAAGGGCGGCCTCATAAAATGTATACGCCACGCAAGCATAGCGATTTGGTAATTGGCCGTCATTACTTGGAAGAGACGAGTAAGGATTGGGCCGACCAGCTTTCGATCTATGGTTGGATGCTGGGCGAAGCGGTAGGTGACGAGAACGTGGTCGTGTGTATCGACCAACTTGCGTGCAAGCCTAATGGCGAATGGCCCTTGATTCGTGTTGCAAGTCATCGCTGTCGCGTGTCCGAAATTTGGCAGCAAAGTCTTATTAAGCGTCTGCAAGACTGCTGGAGCACGATTCAATCTGGACACATTTTTAACGACACCATGAGCAAGGAAGAGAGTGACGCCCGTTGCGAAATACTAGACGGTCGCGCCACCGTTCACAACAACGTCGAAGAGGGAGGTATTGAAGAATGGGTATGCGAGATTTCGCGGGAGTCAACAGGATTCCGTGCGCGGTGAGTGTGCGGCATGGCAACAGCCGGGACATAACGTACCTCAAAGACATTGACTTGAAAAGTTATCACTACCCGTGGTCACTAGACGAGTGGATGGTTGTCGGCAGTGATGAGACATATCATTGGTGTGTCGCGGTTCTTAAAGCAGAGCCGATTGGCTACGCGGTGTGGCAAGATCACCCGAGGGCTGTTGAACTTCATCGCTTGGCAGTTAAGCCTAGTGAACGAAACCGTGGCGCTGGCACTAGTCTCATGCAGTACATTTGTGACTATGCCCGCCGCAATTACTACCCTCGTGTAGAGGTCACGGTGCCTGAGATTAACTGCTTGCCCGGCGACCCTGATGACGTTAGCGCCTGGTTACTGAAGCAAGGTTTCAAGGCTGAGTTGCCGATTTTGCGAGAGCATGTACGCCGCTACGGGCGGCTGGTGGATTGTTTTGTCTTTGCAAGGAGTATGGTGAATGAGCCTTCTGCATAAACCAACAGCCGAACGCATCGCCGCTGGTAAAGCCAGCGGCGAGCATTTGGTTCAGTTGTTTGAAACACTTGCCGCCGACGCTGCACTCTGCGATGAATCGGTGGCTGATCTGGCCGTCTATTATCTTGACGAAGATGACGAGTTTACTGTGGGTGAATATGTGCCTGAACTTCATCTAGTCGTCCGGCGCGTCGAGCCTGACGACGTGGAGGAAATCAGTGAAAACTGACTGCGTGAAAATTTGCATGTTCATAGACGAACGCGGCGGCACAGAGTCGGAGGGGAACGTAACTCCGCATCAAGGCTACATGGCGATGAAGTCTTGGCTATACACCTATGTCTCCGGGGGAATCTTTGTCACCAATATCCGGCCCTATCAGTTGCCATACCGGGCATTTAATGTCTACTTAATGGACATTGGCGGCTACCCGGCGCATGTGCAAGACCACTATATGCGGCAACTAAGGCGCGTAGTGAAAGGCCGCCCTACACGCTTGTATCTCTTCTGGACGGGGGAGACATGGGACGCATTTTGTAGGGTTAATCCTGATCTTGCCGATTTTTCCAATTGTATCAATTGTTGTGAAGGTGACGCCTTGGAAAAAATCGACGCAATTTTACTTGACATGGACAACTGAGTATGGTAGGCTTGTGTGGAGGAGAAAATCTATGACCTACCTGCTTTTCAGTCGTCCCCGTACTCGTGCCGAACTTACTGATGTTTTGGAGCGGTGGCGGAGTAGCCAGTTCCTTCGGGATATTTATTGTGCGTTCCGAACGCCAACACAGTCGTATGGCCGTCCGCTGCCGTTGATGACTAAGCCGCGTTGGTTTGACAATCCTGATGACCCGAATCAACTGTGGCTACCATTCAGTGAGTGGGAGCCGGTAAAGCTACATTCGATACGTCGGAATACCGCAATAAGGTACAGTCTCACGTTTAAGATTGACATGTATCGAATTTATCTCGCAACCTTCAACACGAAATGTGCGACCGACTCCCCCGATGATTTGCAAGCCTTGGAACTTTACGAGCGCGTACCAGAAGTAGAATCGGAGGTAGATATTCCAACGCATCGGGTGGCGCGCGCGATCGTACTGAACCGGAATTTTCGAGAGTTTGTCGAAAATCAAATGAACAGCCACCTTGGCTGCTATAGCCACTACTTGAGCGACACCGGCGACATTATTGCGTCAGATGGCTCGGTGGCGGCCACCATCACTGGCGTAGACTGCTACGAGCGCCAATTTGTCTATGAATTTCGCGTGCGTCTGCGTCTAAGTCACCTAGAAAGTGCGGTAGTGGTGTATAGAATCGCGCGTGCGCCTACGTTTCCCGGTGACGAGGGGCCTATTCATCATCAGGGCTACGTCACACTCACTGACGAGGAGATGATCCGATTATTGAGCTAATCCATAGTACCTTTCAAGCGGCCCTGCCACGGCTCGACCAGTTTAAGATGATCTTTGCCGACCCGCCCGACAACATCGGGCTGGGTTACGACACTTACAAAGATCGCGTGAGCAACACGGAATACTCACACTTCCTACAGGACATACTTTACCTGTCGAGTGCGCGCTGCGATATTTTGTGGCTCAGTTTCAACGCCCGGCACCTTCCCCTGGTGGGGACGTTGGTGGACGCTTTTCTGTACGTCCACTCCGAGTGGGAGTTTAGACCCGGTGTGCAGATTTTCACGTTCGGTCAGCATAATAAACGCGACATGGGAAATAATCACCGCCCGCTGTGGCGGTTGATGAAGGCCGATGCAGAAATTTACCCTGATGCAATCCGCGTGCCGTCGTGGCGGCAACTGCACGGCGACAAACGGGCTAACCCAAAGGGCCGTGTGCCGGGCGATGTTTTCGATTTCCCACGGGTCGTTGGAAATAGTAAACAGCGTCGCAAGTGGCATCCAACGCAACTGCACGAAGGGCTCTACGAGCGGTGCGTTAAATTTTCTTGTTGTGAGGGTGATCGGGCTTGTGACATTTTTGCAGGCACGGGAACATTGGCCCGCGTGTGTGAGCCACTAGGGATTGACTCCACCCTTGTAGAAATGGACTTGAAGTATTGTAAAGAAATCGCAAAGGAACACGATTTGCAGGTATCAACGGATGAGTGGTTTAATGTGTGCTGGAGGAACAAATGACTAACCTAAAGGATGTTCGCGGTCGTGAGATAAAAGAAGGGGTCACTGTGTACTACCCCGTGCGACGTGGCTCCGCTATGTGGCTCAAAAGCATTTATGTGACGCGGGTTGTGGAGACACGCACCGGCCCGCAACTAATTGGTCAGAACAAAGAGAATCGTCGCATCGTGTTGCGACGACCTGAACGCTGCATTGTTGTGGAGGAGTGATATGATCTACGAATACCAATGTCAAGGGTGCGGGGCTGTTCGTGAAGCGCTTGTCCCCACGGTGGCCGAGGGCGAGAAGCTGGAACAAAAAGCATGTCCTGAGTGCGGCAAGCGTAGGATGAAGCGAACGGTGACTGCGCCGCAACTGCATATCCGTTATTCACCGATGCACCCACGACACATGCGCGGCCAGAGGAAACGATGAAAGAACGAAAACGCTACTCGATAGCCCCCATACGGCTCTACCCCGGCGACCGTCTCAACTGTGAGATAACCGACGAGCAAGGTGTGAAGCACCGCTTCACGGATGATATTGACAATGATGGATTGGTCGTTGATACCATTATCACGTTTGACGTAGAGGGCGAACTTGGTTTGAAAGCGGGCTTTGGCGCGGCCTTCGGAAAGGCAGCGGAGTGATGGGTGTGACATACGCCGTTGTCTGCGACGATTGTAAGGTCTACCGCCCGTTGGACAAGTTCCACACGCTTTGCGGCGGTCCCCGTGACCGGGATGAGGCGTTGGTGTACGCGGGCCGCATCAAAATGGACGCCTTTCGCGCCGGTCTGCTTGTAGGCTTCATGGGCGATCATAGGGGGCATAACTGCCGCGTACTTGACGACCTGGCACCGTGGGAGCCGCTATTGGAAGTGGAACAAACCTACGAGAAAGAGGATTTCTGGAAATGAATTGGCGAAGAGTACACGAAGAGGGCCGCGACCCTGAGCACTGGAAACAGTGGCGCTCAGGGCCGTACCGCATCATCTGGCGGGACATGGTGTGCAGCGTAAACGTGCCGCCCGCATTTCAACCGTGTGTCAGGGTTAAGGTTCCCGACCTTATGTACGACCGCTGGGAATTGCTCGACCACCGGAAGCCATTATACCGAACGCTGAACGCCGCCAAGGTGGCGTGCGAACAGCACAAAGACCCTAATTACCGACCACCCCGAAAGAAGAAGAGAAAGACGAAATGACCAAGGCAACCTTTGAAGCTATCGGCCTATACATCATCGTTATCGGTATTATCGGCGGATTTATTGTTGCTCTAGCTATCGGCGCACCTGAATCTGTCAAGGTAACGACCCCGCCGCCTAACGTCGTGCGGGTGTTTGCCGAGGAGCGGGGAGGTACGTCAAATGGAACAGGAGTGCTAATTGCGCCAAATTTGATTGTTACAAATCATCACGTCATTCGAGACGGGACGGGTAAGGTGCAGGTGATGTTCCCCGACTGGACGCTCTACGACGCTACAATCGTCAAGGCCGACAAGCGTTGGGACTTGGCACTGCTACGAATCGACCCTGTACTCATCCCACCGATGCCTCTGGGAGAGACGCCAAGCTACGGTGCGAGGGTGACGGTGGGCGGGTACGGGCCAGGATTCTACGCTCAGAGTGAGGGGCCGGTGGTGAAGTTCTACCAGCCCGACAAAACTAGCCCGCCCGACTTGTTCAGTGTAGATGCCCTAGTGCGTAGCGGCGACTCAGGCGGGCCGGTTCAACTTAGAGGGAAGTTGGTTGGCGTGCTGTTCGGCTGCTCCGATGGCACCTACGCCGTCGCGGTGGATCGACTTCGCAAGTTTCTGGAGGAGTAGAATGAGACGAGCGCCATACACTCCAACGGGCTTAAAGCGGCTCAAGTGTGTACGCTGCGACACTCCAGCGACGCATCAGATTGTCAATGAGATTGACGGCATCTGGTATCCGCTCTGTGCCCACTGTCGGTGTTTTCTATCGGAGCTAGTGTTTATGTATGTTCGACCCGATTACGACGACCACCGAGAAATGATCCACCAGTACCGGCACGCCTTAACTCAGGAGTAACTCATGTTTAATTACACCCGCGAACAAGTTGCCGCCGCTGTAGACCTGGCTTGTCTCAAGCCGGATGCAACGTCGGTTGATACATCCGTCTGCTGCCAGCGGGCCATTCGCTTCGGCTGCGCTTCCGTCTGTGTGAAGCCGCACTATGTTCCTCTGGCTGCGAAGATTCTCGACGGCTTCCCGATTGAGGTTGGGACGGTGGTTAGCTTCCCGCACGGAAATGACTCGCCCGTGGTTAAGGCGCTGGCCGCCGCTGCGGTTATCAAGGATGGGGCTACTGAAGTTGATTGGGTGACAAATATCGGCGCAATCAAGGATGGTGACTGGGAACCCGTCGTAACTGAGATTAAGGCGATGGCTCGGATGCAGCGCGAGACAGGGGTGAAGTTTAAGATGATCCTTGAGACGTGTTACCTCAAGGAAAATGAAATCTACACGGCGTCCGCGCTGGCGATGCACGATCATATCGCATGGGTCAAGACTTCGACCGGGTTTGGCACTGGCACACGTTCGATTGCGACCGTGCCCAACGTGATGACAATGCTGAGCGTAGTGGAGGGGTCATATACGCAGGTTAAGGCCAGCGGTGGAATTAAGCGCTACGCCGACGCCGAGCGCTTCCTGTCTCTGGGCTGCACGCGGCTGGGCTCCTCGTCCATTGAAACACTAATGCCTGATTGGAGTGAAAAATGAACCATTACACAATCTACTTGGCTGGCCCTATCACGGGCTGTTCGTATGGCGGCTGCACCGATTGGCGGAAAGCCTTTGCGAAGGCGCTTTACGGTAAAAACGTCGAGTGCTTGGACCCGATGCGGGGTAAGGATTACCTAGCCGCTGAGGAGTGCATCAGCAACGACTACGACACGGTGCTGAGTTGTAGCCGTGGGATTATGACCCGCGACCGCTTTGACTGTACCCGCTGTGATCTGTTGGTCGTGAACTTTCTCGGTGCGACTAAGGTGAGCATCGGCACGGTCATGGAGATTGCGTGGGCCGACTTGAAACGCATCCCCATCATCGTCATTAGCGAAGATGATAACATCCACAACCACGGTATGATTTCTGAAGCTACCGGGTTTCGTGTCGAGAGTGTAGAAACCGCTCTGACGGTGGCGGAAGCAATCCTCAACTTGAAGGGAGAATGACTATGCCAGCACGCAGCGACGAACTAATCAGGAGCAGCACGACCAACCGACTCCGCTATACGCGGGGCTACCTCTGCGGGGCGATGGATCGTGTGCAGGACGGCGGCGAGGCTTGGAGAATCAAACTGCAAAAGGATTTGGCCGACTTGGGCATCATCTGGATGGACCCGACGCACAAGCCGATTGAAGTCGGAATCGAGGATGCGGCGTTACGGAATGAAATCAATGCGATGAAGAAGCTCGGAATGTATGACGAGTGCGCTCCGCCCCTCAAGGTAATCCGCGCAGTCGATCTTCGGATGGTCGATATTGCCGACTTTCTGATTATCAATCTTGACATTGACGTACACGCCTGCGGAACATACGAAGAGTTGTTTCTGGCGAATCGGCAAAAGAAGCCGTGTCTCATTCATGTCGAGCAAGGGAAAGAGGCTACGCCCAACTGGCTCTTGGCGACGGTGCCGCATGAAATGATCTTCTCCACCTGGGAGGAGATTGAAGCCTATTTGCGGCATATCGACAAGGATTCACTCATCAAGCACTTCAATCGGTGGTTTTTCTTTGATTGGAGCATGTGCAGAAAATTCGAGAATGAGGCTTGACACGGCCCGATTTTGTGATATGGTTTAGGTAGGCGGCCACTGAGAACCTTTAACTGGAGTGATGAGAATGGGCCAACCCATAACCCTTTTGCGACGTTTTGGGCACAAGGGGCAATTCGTCGCCTACCCGAAAAAGTGGCAGAATCGTATGGCCCATACGGGGCATCGTCGTTTTGATACGTCGTGTGATTTGCTCGTGGGCATTTGTGCTTGCGGTGAGCGTCACACGGGCGAGGAGCATTGGATTCTGTCGATGCTGCAACAGTACAACTGCGTCATCGAAACGCACGCCGAGTGGGTAGCCCGAATGAGGGAGGGAACGTGTGAGTCTGTTTGAGAAGTACGCGAAAGACGCGATCAGGGTGGTTACTCTGTGCCCGACGTTTGTGCGCGTATTGCGGGTTGCAGAGTTTTCAGGGCGTAAGCGGGTATTGCAGACGGAGTATCTGGACGAGGATGGTCTTATGCTCTTGGAGACACTTGTCACTTATGACGGTTATTATGCCATACTAATTGAACGCGAATGGGTCGGCGGGGATTCCTATGATGATTGGAAATGGCACCCGCGCGACTACGAGTTCCCCGTTGGCTGTAACGTGTTACTGAGGCGACCGACGTATGCTTGATTGTATCTTACTGCCTTATGCGAGTTTTCCACGCAGCGCCGCCTGCTACAGTGACGCTATGCTGATTGAGACGCTTGTGACGCTGCGGCATTTTAATCATGCCGTGGAAATCGGTCAACAGCGCCCGACCATTCCGATGGCTTGGGCAGGTCATTATCAGGCATACTCTCAGTTGCGTGTCTGCTGCTATGCAGAAGCGACGCGCCGTGGTATCCCCGTTAATTCAGCGAGGATGGCCGCCGCGAAAGAAGCGGCAGGGAATGGGCGCGGTATTAAACCGCATTGGGTCGGCTGGAACAAACTACACGCATGGTGCAAGGGCCGACTGCTCGCAAGTGGTGAAATGGAAACCGTACTCAAGCGGTATCTAAGGTGGAGAGCGTTGCCACTGGATGTGCGTGGTTCCGACGCACAAGAATTTTTCAGCCGCTATTTCAGCTATGGCAACTGGACGTCTGTTGGCAATAACACGACTTATTTACATGAGGAACTTTCGCTGTTGGGTGCGCCAACTTACTACGGAAATCACTACGGGCAATTTAACTGGGACGCGACGGGGGTCGAATCGCAGCCTCCGCTGCTTCACACAAGGGAGTACGGACTACTATGTTGAGAGACTTAGCGGGGTTCTTTCGCAACCTGTCGGACTTAGTTACAGAGCCCATACGCCGCAAGATTGTGCGGCGTTTTTGCCGTGTTCTGGAGGATCGTCTGCGCGCCAAGACCGATCAGGAGCCATATAAACAGTGGCTTAATCGAGACAAGGCGAGGTTTGTTGTGGAGTGTGAGATTAGAGACACTGTACCGGCTGTGCCGATGGTAGGGAATCCCGTGATTGAACGGTGGGCCGACAAGTGGTTGCGAGTCGAGAAGTTCCGGCCCAAAGGCGATCCCGATGCTGACTTTCGGCCCATCACCCCTGAGCAGAACGCGCTCCGCGTCACCATGATCGTTGACTTGAAAAATTTGCTGGCCGACGACTTGACAAGCGGCAAATGACATGGTAGGGTTTAGTATGGACATGCAAGCACTGACAACTATCAATCAGATCAATCAGCGGAAAAAGCCAACCCGCCCCCTGAAAGCTATCTTGCGCACGATTAAGGGGATCAGCATTGAGGGCGCGCTGGCTATCATGGAAGCCTTTGGCTACAGCAACGAAATCATTTATGTCAACGGTGTCAAGCAGTTTACCGATAACCTGGCAAACGACTTTCGCTACCCTGAGCTTCAGGGCCGGATGGCCGAAGAAACGATGACGTTTTGGTTCTGGGGCGGGCCGCCAAACAAACTTCACTGGTACACGGGAACACTTTACACGCTGCTGTTAGACCGGCTTCTTTGCGAGATTGACGTAAACGGCATTAACCATGTTGCAGAATGGATCGGGATTGATGAATGTTGAAAAAGCCTACGACGCGCTACGCGAGTGGTCAGCGGCTCGTGCTCTCAACCATCTGCTCTACACGTTCAAAGCTGCGTCGGTTCAAGTTGAGTTTTGCGGGGCTCCAACCTACATCATTGATTTGGCGAAGCGAGTGAACGGCGACATACCCGCGCGGTTGATTCCGTTAAGATTTCGCGGCGGTCCATTTAACAGCGGGCGAAAAGAATATCGGGGCACGCTGCTGGCGTTGCTAGTCGATGAGCTTTTCCATCAGCATACACACGGATGCTGGGATCGGGTTGAGAAGTTCTTGGAGGCCGCCAGTGCGTGATAACCGTATATTTACCTACGGGTGCATGGTTGGTTTCCAAGAAGCCGTGGAGGGGCACACGGCTGGCGCAGCTTGCCACATGCTAAAGATTTTGGGTTACGGCGACTCGCTGTTTTGGTGGGTCGGTGCTTCTGGCTGCCTGTATCCTTGGACGCCAGCCGGGCTGCTTGGTATTACCAGTCGCCGTATGATGAACGCGATTGACGTATCGCCCATCGAGTTTATTGGCGGCCCTTACGGCAACGGCTTGTATACCGGCACCTTACTGACCTATTTAGTTGACTGTATGCTGCGTCGGACCTTGACGAGCGGCATGAGTCCAATACGGGCAATTGAGCACATTCTGTGGGACCGTGGCGCATGTTAGTGAAACAAGCAAAACCGAAACCTGCCGACATGAAATATAAGTATTGCGTGCTTTCGGTACGGGCCGCCCTAATCACAATAGCACAGAAGTTTCAGTCGCCGTATAAATCGTTTACTTGGAGCGGTGAATGTTGGACTGTGAGCAGCGCGTTGGCAGAGTTGGACGATTTTCTGCTGGACATGCCGTGCGGCAGTTTTGGCGTTGTGGGTTTTACAGGTGGCCCACCCCGCCAGTGTTCGCCGCAACAGGGGACCATGCTTACGATGCTGTGCGACGAAGCCTTGTTTTGGCACTACACTCGGAAGCTGGAATTTGAGGAGTTGTTGGGGATATGACCGCTATCGACGTACTCAAACGAAAGTTGAAGTGGATCACCGTGCATGAGGCGTGCTGGCTCCTCAAGATTTACGGCGTTGACTGCCACTCTGTAGCGGTAGCTTGGCCTCATGCGGGTGACTGGTATTATACCTGCCCACGCGAAGTATTAAAGGATGACAAGTCGGGGCATAGGCTTGCCCGCTCGGAGAAGATTCGCTTTTTCGGCGGCCCGCCCGGCTGGCGACAATACTACTGGGGCAACTGGGTGCAGTTTGTGATTGATGCCATCCTGCTGGCGCAGGCGACGGAAGATATTGGCTTCAAGTGGGTACTGGAGTTTGACCCAATGAATCCAGGATATATCGGTGAGCAACTGAAAAGAAACATCCCTAGATCACTGGCAGCAAAGGCCGGAAGTGTGTGAGGTATCCAGAGGATCGGGCTGGACAATGGTTTGAGTCCAAGCTAGGCTGTAACCTAGCCGCCGCTGGCTCTGAGGGTTCAATTCCCTCCCCGACTCAACAGATATTTCACACTCTGCCAACCGGCCACGCTGCCCCTTTTTGGGCGGTAGTGTAATTGGAAAGCACGCAGGTAGGTAGCTAACCTACCCTAAAGCAAAAGCCTTCGCTATTGGCGTGGCTTATGGGAGAACACTATGAGTCTTGAGAATATAAAAGAGGGCGACGAGTTGATCCGTTTGGATAGCATGGGTCGTCGTGTCACCTATGTCGAGCGTCTTACGCCCACACTCATAATTACCGACATGGGTGAGCGGTTCCGCAAGCGGGATGGCCGCCAGTCGGGACGGCGTGACCGTTGGCACTTTATCTCAGTAAGGTTGCCACGCGAAGGCGAGACGCAAGACTTGTATCAGGAAGCGCGGAAAGCGCGTCTGTGTAGTCGGCTTTCGCGGCGGTTTCAGATGCACGAGCTAAAGCGGCTACCGTTCGACGTTTTAGTGGAGTTGAACAACATATTGAATCAAAACGATGCGAATACAAAAACGAGTTAAGTGCTGGTTAGTCACTGTGACCACTCCTGGCACCAACGTAGAAACATCCATCGCCGCCTATGCCCTGGACAAATGGGACGCGCGCCTCATCGCGTATGCGATGGCGGTGGGATTTACGGGAACGACGACGCGCGAAGCTGAGGTTGAGCAAGCGCTTAAGCATACAAAAGTTCGTGGATGGTGTTAAAGGCGTCCCAGGGAGTAAGACCCTGGCTACCGGGAGCAGTAAACCTAACCGCTGCGGGAAGCGCATGGTGCTTGAGGTAGTTCCCGCACGCCTTCGCGGCCCAGTGGACTACTAGTTATGTCACCAGGCTTTCAACCTGGAGAACCGGGAGCGTAACCCGGCTGGGTCACTCACAGTGGGGTATAGAAGATGGTACTTGGTACTGGGAGGATACGAGTGGAGGATAGTATGGACAAGGTTCTACAGAAGCGAATCGCCGCTCTGGAAAGCCCATCCTGCCAGGTGCAACAACATAGCCTTCCGGCCCGCTCAACTGTCTACAGGACGACCGGGCGGGCGGAAGGGCACCTAGCCGGGTGGCGGAAGTGGCAGACGCGCCTCATGTAAGGGGTGGGAGTTCGCGGCTCCCGATGCAGGTTCAAGTCCTGCCCCGGCGACCGGCCCCGTAGATTAGAAGTTAGATCGCCGGGCTTTCAACCCGGAGAACCCGGAGCATTACCGGGCGGGGCCACTCACAGTGGGGTATAGAAGATGGTACTTGGTACTGGGAGGATACGGATGGAGGAGAGTATGGACAAGGTTCTACAGAAGCGAATCGCCGCTCTGGAAGATATGACGGGCTTGCGTGTGCTAGGTCGCCGTACAAAGGGCACAATGGTTTTCAGTTTTGAATGGTGCGGTGGCGGCACGCTCAAGACGGTTTATACTTACCGCAAAGCCAAAATGTTTGCGGAGGGGTATAGGCGTGGCCGTGACGCCGGGCTGGCAGAAGCGGCGTCGATAGTGATGCGCACTTAGTGGGGTGGTGTAATGGTAGCACGTTTGACTTTGGATCAAAAGGCGGTAGGTTCGATTCCTCCCTCCACTGCTATGAAAACAGAAGAACAAATCAAAACGACCTTGTTTGCATTAGCGGCACAGCGGGACCGGGCAACACCCGGCAGCGCTGCCCAAACAATGCTGAACCAGCGTATTTTCGCTTTGGCGTGGGTCACGGGCCATCCCAAGGCGGTTGAATTAGTTATGACCGATGACGCCTTTAGCCTTCTGGACTGCATAGGTTGAGAAAGGGTATGCGATGGCTGACTTGAAGAAAGTGAACGTGTGCCCGCATTGTGGAGCCGTGGACCGGATTACCGGCGCAGGTATGGGAGCATCATTCTTCTGGTGTAGCGCTTGTGGCGGCGGCGTGCCTAAGCCTATTGAGTTTTCCTACCGGCGTAGAATCCAGACGACTATCCGCATCGACTACGGTGTGATTGAAGATATTGTTCACCGCTTCTATAGCCGCCCCGACTACTCGTTCGTAGCGACGGAAGAGTGTGGAAACGATACCTTACACTCGTTTACGGTCAACCCCGCTGCGATGACTCGCTACGACCGGGAGCAAATGGAGTTGTTTCGGGCGGGCGAATCGGCGGATTTCTCCAACTACGACGTGCTTAACGCCTTGTGCGTGGACCGTTTCCTGGACCCTGGAAAATACATTGTGGAGGTTTGTTGGTGAAGTTACTCAAAACAATCCTGGCCCTTATCGTTGTGGCTCCCTTTACCGTGCCGTTAATTCTTTTCTTCTCGCCGTTCATCGTAATACAACTAGCGTTTGACTATCTTGATACGCGGAACATGACGCCGGAAGAATTGGCAGCGTGGAAAGAGAATCGCAAGTTCCTCAGCAACAAACATTCAGGACACGCTTATGCCATTGTTTAACAAACTCTGCAAGTGGTTTATCGGCTACCCGATCATCGTGCTTATGATGCTGGCCTTGTCGCCGCTCATCCTTGCCTCAGTCCTGTACGACGTTATCGTGACGGCTGGCATGTCGCCGGATGAACGAGCCCGTTACTACCGGAGACTTCCATGAAAATCAACTGGTGGCGTGTGGCCGGTGGCGTAGTGCTCGGCTGTCTGACTCTGCCGTGGCTCGCTATGATCCCCTCAGCGGGCACTACGGCGGATCAAGCGAAGCTCGACCGCATTTCGGCACGTATCGAGCGGTTGGAGGCGGCTTGTGAGAATCGCAAGCTCAAAGAAGTGTTGCACTATACCGCGCGAAAGTATCGCTTGGTGGACCGCTTCACTGTCCGTATCCTTGACCTGCACTTCGCTGCTGGGATTAACATTCCTTGGACACCTGGCGTTACGCTGAACCGGGAGGAGTGGGACCACGACGATGACCTGGCCCTCATGTTACTGGTTCACGAAGCGATGCACGACTTCCCGCCGTGCTTGGGCCACTGGCATATTGACGGGTGGGTGCCCGGCTGTCGCACGGGTGAAGGACTGACTGAACTTGAACGACTAATGCGAGACGTACCATGACACCTGAGAAGCAGGAAGATAAAAAGAAGGTGGAGTCGATTTGTTGTGGACAGGTGTATTTCACGGATGGAACACAGACACCCTACGCCGTCTGGATCGAACAAAAATTCTATGGAGGAGAACGATGACACAACAGGTAGGACTAAAAGACGGCTGGGATGCGGCTATAGCGGCGATGGAAGCTAGCGCCGGTGGTCCCTTCGGCGCGGCCGTGATGCGGGGCAAGGCGGTGATTGCGGTCGCCGCCAACGGTGTCACAACCCTGAACGATCCGACTGCCCACGCCGAGATAATGGCTATCCGGCTGGCGTGCGACGTTCTTGGCACGCACCGGCTCACCGACTGTGAGCTTTATGCGACGTGTGAGCCGTGCCCCATGTGCCTAGCCGCTGCCTACTGGGCTCGCTTGCGCCGGGTATACTACGCCGTTGATCGGCATACTGCTGACTTGATCGGTTTTGACGATTCGTTTATTTATCACGAATTGGAGAAGCCTAACGCCGCCCGTCGCTTGCGTATGCGGCAGGGACACCCGTTACTTGCGGGCAAGGTGGAGCGGCTCATGCGGGCATGGAAAGGGGAAATGTACTGATGTTGACACTTGCAGTGTTTCTCGGGGTCTTGGTCGAGGCCGTTGATCTTGCGGATAAACTGTTCTGGAGCGGCCATGAAGAATCTAACGGTTAAACTGGTTACGCTGGCGGCGATTGGCGCTGCCGTCGCCTGTAGCGGCGGGTTGGGCAAACTGCTCGCCTTTCTCGGGGCTATGCTGTGCGTGGAGGTTTCCCTGCGCTTTTTGCACGCACTCGCTTGACAACGGCGTTTCGTATGGTAGAGTTTGGTATGCTTACTCACGAACAACTGCGGAATCGACTGACCTTTCTCACTATCGAGTCGGCGGTGATGATTCTGCGACATTTTGGGGATGCGGTTGCCGATGAACTTCTCGTGTTAAGCGCGGGCGGCTATTGTAGGACAACGCCTGCCGAGCTTGTTCAAGACTTCAACCCTAAAGCACCAACCTTTAAGGTGGGGCCAGTTTACTTCTACGGCGGGCCAAACATCCTACGTCAATACAAAGGTAACTATCTCACATTCATCGTTGACAGAGCGATGCGTGCTCAGTTTCGGCATGGGCCTCAATTCGTTGAGGATGTTATCACCTATGTTGAGGGTGTCACAACCGCCCTCGCCCTGCCTCGTCCCAAACTAGACTATCCCAGACTTTGTAACCTGATTCGAGCACTCCATCACACACGCACACCTATTGAGCACGCGCTGGATGATCTGGGGCTAGTCTGGACTGACTATGACCTGGATGACGTAGAACAAGACATGCTGGATATGGGGCTGGGTCAGTGCGAGTCTTGCGGGTTGTGGGAAAAGGTTGAGCTTATGGATGGGGCTGACTGTGACCGCTGCTCTTTACAGAAGGCAATCCTATGAAATATCGTGTCGTAAAGATAACGAATAACGTAGACCGGTATCCCGAATGTGCGGACGACACTGCCAAGTATCCTGATCTTGTGCAGCACGTCGAGGATGAAATGGAGTTGTTCATCATATCCGCTGACACCGGGCGCTTCTGGCCCGCTGGCGACTTTTTCTACATGACAGACGTTGACTTTTTTACCACTGGAGAAACCAAATGCGATTGTTTGTGTGGCTGTTGTCGTTGACTGCTCTGTGTGCTGGTAGTGTGTGCGCGCACGACCTGCCGAAGTGTATTCAGAATCTACCGGATGAAAAGTATCAGGCGTGGGCCTATTGGCAGAACGCTCAGGCCGCCGCTGCGGCTGAGGGCTACAGCTACGAGCCCCGGCGTCTACACGCTGATAAGACGGTGGTACAGCGCTCAGGCGGCGCAGCATCGACGGGCTCGACCAGTGGCCTTTCTCGGAGCTTTAAGGGCGTTACGACACGGCACGGGTCGGCATCCCGAAACACTCGTGCGTGGGGCGCGACGACCGCTTACACGGTCCCCTATAGCTACCAGAATCCATACTACGAGCCTCAGTCCGTCACTGTCTACAATCCGTTTGTCAAGCCGCCCGTAACTGGTGTGGCTCCCGATTGGGATAGCCTCTATCTGTATATCAACGGGGAGGTTAAGAGTGTGACAGAAGCGCTGGCCGATTCGGCGGTGCCGATGCACCCGGAAGATTTGTATGCTTGGTTTGTGCGAAATACTATGGGGAGTTACTGATGAAACTGCTGTGTTGTGCAATCCTGTCCGTACTCTGTTCCACTGTCGCTATCGGGTTTACGCTGGGGGTTATATACTCCCTCTACTTATTCGACCAATGGGCCAATTCGCTCCCGATCTTTCAACAGTACCTACTCGGCACCGGGATCGGAGGCGGCATCGGCGCTGTGATCCTCACCGCTCTTTTCTACGCCGCGTTGCCTAAATGAGATTCACCGAACTCCGAAACATACTGATGACGCTAGGGTGGGACCGAAGGGTTGCCACCCTAGCGGCGCGCTTGATCCTGGGTGTTGACACCTGGGAGGGGATCGCGGCGTGCCGCACCTTTTTGGGTAATCCCCTATTGTCATTGGGCGAGGCTACCATAATCCGAGACGAGATTGCGAGGAACAAATGAAAACGGTTTACCAAGCCGCTGACGGCACGTTGTTTGAGTCTAAGCGAGCTTGCGCTGCTTATGAGACGGCGTGTGCTGACCACTGGATTGATAACGAGCTACCCGCCGACGTGGCAGAGTTCTTCAACGTGCTCCCCTCCGAGGAGAAAGACGAGTGGTACAACACTCCCCGTGGCATCGCTCGGACGCTGCTGCGTATGTACTGGCAATTCCTACAGGAGAAAAAGAAGAGTGATTAAGCACGTTTTCGTTTATGGCACACTGAAGCGGGGCCAGCCTAACCGCCACGCGCTCCTCGCGGGCGAGTTTGTTGGCGTTGGTTATGTGCCCGGCTGCGCGCTGCTCGACCTAGGCAGCTTTCCCGGCATGGTGCCGACACAATGCGACAATCGGGATTGGACCGAGGGTGAGATTTACCGGCCTGCGGACTTGCCGGAAACGCTCGCCTATCTGGACTCGTTTGAGTCCGAGGGAAAATTTTATAAGCGAGTGGCGTTGGAAGTTGTCAAGGTGGTCGATGAGAAACCGTCCGAGCCGGTAATGTGCTGGACGTATCTCTACATGCCTAAGTACAAAGAGCGGGCGCTTGTTGAGGGAGGGAGTTGGTGATGCTGCACCTGGAAGCCTGTAGACTGATCGAACACTTATCGCTTCCCGCTATGCGGGGCTGGCTTAATGCGCCGCACGACGACGCCAACCCATTCTTTGCCGCCGTTATGCTGCTAGTGGGGACCGGCTTTGAAGTGTACCCGACCGAGGTTCGGCGGGCGCTGCTGCGCCACGCCTACAATTCCCACATGCTTTACACGTTCCAATATGACGAGATTGAGGCCAAGCTATGATTGACGATATGGGAAGTTTGACCGACAACCGAGCGAATGACGCCTGTAGTCAAATAAACGCGATTGTGCGTAATCTTCTCCGGGAACTTTTCGCGGAGGGTATGACGCCCATGCAATCCCGCGCGCTGATTGACGTTGTTTGCAACGACATACAGTGTCAGGCGGCGTGTGAGCGCTTGCATTTAACTGCTAACCTTTATAGAAAGGCAGCAAATGACACTGTTCGACAAGACGGGTGAGTTGACCGACGAGCGGGCGCTGGACCGTTGTGATGAGTTGGGCAATCAGGTGCAGAATCAACTTGAGTGCTTGCTTGATAGCGGCGTGAGCCCTGTCGAGGTTCAAGCCTACGCTGCGCTGCTCGTAGGCGAGGTTATGGCGGCGTGCGACACGGCGACGTTCAATCACGCGATGGGGGAGGGGTCAAATAACGAGGAGTTGGATTCTGAGGTTTGTGGTAATCCTGCGGAATAGGCGCTTAATAGTGTTTAGGGTGAGATTGTTGTATTCCTGGCCCCAGCGCTGGCGGCCTGCACTTTGGCATTAGAGGTTAGAGACATGGAAAAGAAGTATGGCGTAACGACGTTGGGCCGGTGGCTCACTGAGGCGCTTCCACGGGGCGTGAAGTGCTACATCGAAATTCGGGGCCGGATGATGGAGCTACTGGGCGTGACCGGCTGGAGCGGAGCGCTGAGGCCCGTGCTTCGGCCCACTGGCGAGGGCCGTATGCTGCAACGGTTCACGGCGATGCACAATCCCGTCACCCTCAGCACGCAGGTTGTCTTGAGTCTTGACGACGAGTTGAACAACGTGGATTGGGACCGGGTTACGCAACAGCTTCGCCCATCGGCCCCGGATTGCTGCGCGCTGACCTACTATCTAGCGGGGTCGGGGACAGTGGATGGTAGGGTTGATGCGGATTTACCTCTGAGTAACTTATATTATGGTTAGGTATGCGTTAAGGATACCGGCTCTGTGAAACTGGCGGGTTGTGCCGATACCCCTAACAACGGCACCAATAGAGCGGTATCCGAATGATTGGCAAAAAGCCTAGTGGCCGGTAAAGAGCCGCTGGGCTTTTTGCATGCGCTAACCACTCCAACTACTCGCCCGACCCAAGCGGCCAACACGGCGCAAATACGGCGGCCTCAGCGGGCCACTGTCGAACACTCCCCGCTAAGCCGGGCGAATACTCACGCGAGTTAGGCCCCGAAGAATGGTAACGATTATGTTGATTGTCGGGGTCCGAAGAATGGTAACGATTGTCGGGGTCCGAGCGAGGCGTAACGATTGTCGGGGTCCGAGCGGGGCGTAACGATTGTCGGGGTCCGGCCCGGCGCGAAAGAAAACCCACCCTTGCGGGTGGGTAGCGGTTATCCCCGGTGCCACGCGAGGTACACTCGTCGCGCCGGGTCATAAAATACCCCATCCGGGTAGTCGTCAACGAGTTCTTCCCAAAGTTCCTCCCGGTCACGCACCGCCCGACTAGAAATAACGGCCCATCGGGCTGTTGGGCTGCGGGAATCGGTGTAGACTTGAATCGGGTAATCTAGGCATTGATGGCACTGACAGCCGAGCGGGGTGAGACAATCCCATAAGTCATCGGGCACTTCAGGGACCGCGTGCCGAGCGTGCCAGGGATAGTAGCGGCGCCGAGCGTGCCAGGGATAGGAGTCTAAATACCTATCGAAAATATCACGCGCCGCGCTGACCGATGCGGGAGCAGGCTCATAGCGAAAACTAAGCTCCACTGACTCAGCCACAGCCTCAGCCCCAGCCCCAGCCCCAGCCTCAGCCTCAGCCTCAGCCCCAGCCCCAGCCCCAGCCCCAGCCTCAGCCCACAA
>Ga0209536_100000234_pt1 | contig 87990 bp, 76 predicted proteins | sample DeeMarSeWOR28_12_FD_187461 | JGI IMG/M metagenome (GOLD analysis project Ga0209536, IMG submission 187461) | Marine sediment microbial communities from White Oak River estuary, North Carolina - WOR-2-8_12 (SPAdes) (version 2) | ecosystem: Environmental > Aquatic > Marine > Intertidal zone >... | reverse complement strand
CAGGGCAATCTGGATGAAGCCTGGAACGGAATACAATCCTTCAGAGCAGAAGCTAAAGGTGAAGATTTTAAACGGTACCGTCACCAATGGGAATCCCGCATGAATTATTTAGCTGCCCAGATTCTACTTTCCAGAAACGATACGGCTCAGGCAGATACCATCATTCAAGAAAATCTCAAATTGGTAAAAGACAAACTCCTGAAAAAACGGCAGGGATGTTTTTTACGCCTGGCAGGCGAGTTGCTTCTCAAGCAAAATGATTTTGAAAACGCGCTCAAATATCTGAGAGAATCGGCTCACATCCTCGAAGAAGTGGGTAACCCACGCCATTTGTGGCAGGCGTATGCTTCTTTAGCATCGGCTTTCCATACTGCGGGAAGGTCCGACGAGTCACGCGAATATTGGGGGCTGGCAGCTCACCTGATAAAGAACACGGCAGACCGCATCTCTGACAAAGAGCTGAAGTCAGGCTTTCTAAATGCAGATTCAATTAAAAGCATACTTTCAAATTAAGGTGCCTGGGCGATGCTAAAATGAAAAATGCGCATTTTTGAAGCTCAGCGACCTGATGATATCGACGGCGGATCAATCAAAGATGGCAAAAAAGGAGCGGTACTAGCGATAAAGAATAAAACAACGCCGAAGTCGTGAAATCGTAAGGAAGTAGATAAAAACCTTTATTGACATACTGGCTTTGCTTTCGTATAGGGAGATAAACGTTTGAGGGACGTGCTCAGTCTCTTATTACCCAACCTGCCACCCACATTCCGCCACCTCAAACTTCTTGATAATCTATTCATAACATTCAACTTCACGTAATATTAGGAGGGGGACAAGAAAATGAAAACAAGATCAAAATTCTTTATCTTGTGTCTTGCGGGTGCAATTGCCTTCAGCGCGCTGCTCTTTTTTCCGGCAACTTCGGTCTTGGCGGCAGACCCGGTTAAGATCGGAGTCATGACGCCGCTGTCACCTCCCGGGGCGACCCTTCTGGGACAATTTATTCAGCGCGGCGCTGAGATGGGCGCTGAATATGTGAATTCCAAGGGGGGGGTTTTGGGCGGTCGAAAATTGGAGCTGGTGATCGAGGATGACTCCGGAACGCCTGAAAAAGGAATTGCCGGCTATCGCCGGCTGGTTACCCAAAAGAATGTTTCGGCGGTAATCGGCCAGGTTCACAGCTCGGTCATGCTCGCCGTTGGCGACCTTTCCGAAAAATTAGGCGTGCCTGTTTTTTCAACCCAGGCCTCTTCCAAGGCCATTACCGAAAAACATTTGATGACCGCCTTTCGGACCCATGCCATCGATCCCGACCGTGCCAGAATGTGGCTGCAGTTCATTAAACAAACCGGCTATAAACGCATCGGCCTGCTGGCAGAAAATACGGATTACGGCCTCGGGCTGGTCGATGAAACCAAAAACGGAATGCAAGCGCTGGGACTCAAATTGGAGTTAAAAGAGCTTATTTTTGACAAAAAAGTTGTGGATCTAACCCCCCAGCTGCTGGAACTGAAAGCCTGGAAGCCGGATCTTCTCATCGACATCCACAGTGTGCCGACATCGGCCTATCTTATGGTTAAACAAGCCAGTGATATCGGCCTGTTCCCGGCGACACCCATTCTGGCCTCTTTTGACTGGCCGGGCAGAACCGAATACTGGAAGAATTTAGGGGACAAGGGAAATCATATTCTGTTCATTTCTTATTACCATCCCAACATGAAGCTGACCGATCGCGGGGAATGGTTTAAAGAGCAATACATGAAAAAATACGGTGAATTTCCGATTTACGCTGCCTTTAACGGATTCGGACAAATCCTGATTCTTAAAGATGCCCTTGAGCTGGCCAAATCCGATAAGCCGGCCGACCTGATAAACGCTCTGGAAGCGGGTAAGTTTACGAGCTGGAATGGAACGGTCACCTTTGATCGAGGAGAAGGTCCTTACTGGCATCAATGGTCACCTCAGTTAATGGTGCTGCAGTACACGCAATCCGGCCAATCCCCAAAAGACGCGCCGATAATCTATCCGCCCGAAATGAAAACCGGTGATTACAAAGCGCCTTAAGCTTTTTTCCGCCGGAATCAGATCGGTCGGCCTGCCTTGGTTACATACGGCCTTAATCGATGCGAGGGGCGGGATTTAATTCGGTCCCGCCCCAGAAACCGAAGCAACGCGTATATCTTTCAAGCATGGATTCCATACTTTTCACCCAATATTTAATTGCCGGTATCGTGATCGGTATCATGTATGCCCTGATGGCCATCGGAATTACGTTCATTTACAGCATCATGAAAATGATCAACTGGTCCATGGGCGAATATTATATGATGGGCAGCTACCTGCAGTATTTCCTGGTAGTCTATGTTTTTGGCGCGCATCTATGGTTTCTGGGCATACCCGTTTCCATGGCAGTGGTTTTTTGTGTCGGGATGATCATTCAACGCTATTTGCTCCGGCCCATGTTTGTGGGCGAGATGGAGCGCAAGGATGAATACGCCACCGTCATAACCATCGCCTGCATGGTGTTTTTCAGAAATCTGGCCATCTTCCTGGTCGGCCCCAATCAATTCGCCCCTCCCGACTATGCGGCACCCACCCACATCGGTCCGCTGCCGGTGAGTGGTAATCGCTTTGTCGCGCTGATCGGCACCCTCGTGATTTTGGCCCTGTTCTATCTGATCGTTAAAAAAACCTGGGTCGGTAAGGCCCTGCGTGGGTCCTCTCAGAACCGTATCGGCATTCAAACAGCCGGCATCAATATCCTGAGGGTCGATCAAATCGCATTTGGGGTGGGGGTTTCTTTAGCCGCAGCCGCCGGGGCGCTGCTGGCTCCGATTTTTCTGGTGTGGCCCGAAAACGGAGCCGTGGCTACAATGAAGGGTTTTGAAATTATCGTGATCGGTGGACTTGGTTCCATCCCGGGCAGTCTTGTCGCCGGCCTGCTGCTCGGGATCGTCGAAAGCCTGGGATCGGTTTTTATTTCACCGTCATTCAAAGATGTTTACGGGTTTATCCTGGTGCTGGCCATTCTGGTGATCAGGCCCACAGGCCTGTTTGGAGAAAGGCAGCGGGTGGCCTAGTTAATTAGCCGGATGCTCAGGAGTGCTTGATCGACAACTTGCGCTAAAAACGAACAGTTTCAGCAAACAGAGGCCAGAGGACAGAAATCAGATAGAGCGCCTTAACTGTCAGTTCTTAGCATCTGTCTTCTGGCCTCTGACATCTGAATCCTAGGATCGGACTTCCCATGCCGGATAACAGTAGCAAAATCCTGAAAACCGAAAACTTAACCAAGCGTTTCGGCGGGTTGACCGCTGTGAACGACCTCTCCATTTCCATCGAGGCGGGGGAGATCAGGGGGATCATCGGACCCAACGGGTCGGGTAAAACCACACTCATGAATCTGATCTCCGGCATTTATAAAGTAACCTCGGGCAAAATTTATCTCAACGATGGCCGGATTGATCATTTGAAGCCCAACGTCAGAACCGCCAAAGGTATTATCCGAACGTTTCAGATCCCCAAGGTTTTTCGCAATATGACCGTCCTGGAAAACATGCTGGTGCCGGCCCTGTCAGATAGTCAGGGAGATCGTTATAAGCAACACCGGGAGATCGTCTCCGAAGCCGAGGAATTGCTGGCGTTTGTCCAGCTAGATCATATGAAGGATCAACTGGCCAAGAACCTCTCGGGCGGGCAGAACATGCTGTTGCAGATTGCGCGCGGATTCATGGTGGATCCATTGCGCCTTTACCTTATGGATGAACCGTTTGCCGGGGTAAATCCCCAGATAAAGAGCGTCATTATGGAATCCATCAAACAGATGAATCGCGAAAAAGGCGTTACCTTCATTATCGTCAGCCATGAGATGCCGTCGGTCAGGCGGTTATGCCCCAGGGTATCCATGATCCATGAGGGTAGCTGCATCGCCGAGGGAAGTCTCGAAGAGGTCGCCAATATTCCGGCCGTCATCGAGGCATACATAGGTGGATAAGATGGGCCTGCTCGCCATCCAGAATATTAACTGCGGCTATTTTGAAGGGATCGATATCTTACAAAACGTTTCTCTGGACATCGATTCGGGGTCTTTCATCGGCATCATCGGACCGAACGGGGCGGGAAAATCGACCCTTTTAAAAACGATATTCGGGTTTCTAAAATACCACCAGGGCCGGATTTTTTTCAAAGATGTTGAGCTTCACGGGTTAAGCCCTTTTGAAATTAAAAAGCTCGGCATCAGCTACATTCCGCAGGGCATCAATAACTTCCCCCACATGACGGTTCGGGAGAATCTCATGTTAGGGGCCTGGACGTTCAGAAGTGAGAAGGATCGGATAAAAGCAGGATTGGCAAATATTTATGAGATATTTCCGATCATGTACGAGAAGCGCAATCACAAAGCCGAATTTTTAAGCGGCGGAGAGGCTAAAATTCTTTCCATTGCCAAAGAGATGATATCGAGCCCGGATTTGCTGCTGGTGGACGAACCCTCTGCCGGGCTGGCCCCCAAGATTGTATCCTATGTTTATGAGTTCCTGCGCAACAGTCAGGAAAAGGGTATCACCATTTTACTGGTCGACCAAAATATTAATCAGGCGATCGACAATTCGGAATATTTGTACATGCTGGAGATGGGGAGCGTGGCAATGCAGGGAAGCGCCACCATGTTCAAAGAAAATTTAAAAGACATCATCCGGGATTCACTGCTCGGGGCTTGAATATGACCGCAAAACACATTCTCACTCTGGCGGGCCTTTATGCGGTTCTATCACTGGTTCCACTCGGCCTAAGTGAATATTACATCCATGTATTAAACATTAGCTGTTATTATGTGGTCATGGCGGCCAGCTGGAACTTAATTGCCGGCTATACGGGCCAATTTTCCCTTGCCCACCATGCATTTGCCGTTATGGGAGGATACACCTCCGCGCTTCTGGTCATCCATTTTAAGATTCCCATTCTGTTAGGAATCCCCGTCGGCGGACTGCTTGCTGCCGCCGTCGGTTTCTTCCTCGGAACCCTCTGCCTGAAAATGAGGGCCATCTATCTGGGCCTGTCCACATGGGCCTTTTCCGAGACTTTCCGAATTACACTCAGCATGTCCTATAAACTCACACGCGGCGACCTCGGATTGTCCACACCCACCCTGCTTGAAACCGGCAGGGCCTTTAATTACTTCTATATCTTCCTTCTTCTGGCCATCGTTTGCCTCTTTATTATTTACAAGATAATCCATTCTCGAATAGGGTATTATATGCGAGCCATCCGGGATGATGAGGAAGCGGCTTTGTGCATGGGGGTGGATACCGTCAAGTGGAAACGTTTTGTCTTTGCCACCAGCGGTTTCTTTGCCGGGATTGCGGGCGGTTTCTTTGCCCATTACATCGGTCTTCTCAGTCCTGTATCGGTGGATTTCAATGAGATGGCCATCCTCATTATCATGGTGATTACAGGCGGATTGAGAACGTTTGCCGGACCGATTATCGGCGCGATCTTCATCGAAATCCTCTCCGAGCTGCTCAGGGAGTACGGGGAAATTCGAATGGTTCTATTCGCTTTAATGGTCATCATCCTCATGCGGGTTAACCGGGATGGCATCGTCGGTCTTTGTAAAAAAATTTGGCCCAGCATCCAGAACTTTATAAAATGACGGGAGCAAACCGTCACGGCTGACCAAAAGGTCGGCCGGCGCCCTGTTTATTTATAGGAGAATGACGATCGTGGCCTGGAAGCGCGCAGACGTAGTTATTATCGGCGGTGGTATTATCGGAACCGCCATCGCCTATTTTCTGTCCTGCCAGAAGATCAAGGTCATCCTTTTGGAAAAGAACGGAATTGCATCCGGAAGCTCCGGCGCATGCGACGGAGCGGTGATCATGCAAACCAAAAAGCCCGGCGTTCATTTAAAGCTGGCCCTGGAAAGCCGCGAACTTATAAGCCGGATTCAGGATGAGCTGCCGGTACCCATAGAATATGAAAAGAGCGGCAGTCTGATCGTCATGGAAACCGAAGATGAAAAAACCGCCATGACGCGGTCTGTCGAGGGCCAGCGTCAGGCGGGTCTGGATGTCGAGCTTTTAGATCCCACCCAGCTTCGCTCCCTGGTGCCACCCCTTTCCGAGCATCTGATGGGTGCCGCCTATGCGCCCCGGGACGGTAAAATCAATCCCATCGCCCTGACGCTTGGTTTTGCCATGGGTGCCAAACAACGCAACGCTGAAATTTTAAAGGGCACAGCCGTATTGGACATCGCGGTTGAAGGCGAACAAATCGCTGCCGTGGTAACTGCGGCCGGTAAAATTGAAACCCGCACGGTTGTAAATGCGGCCGGTGCCTACGCCCCCGAGATCGGGCGGATGCTGGGTATCAAAATACCCATCACCCCCAGACGCGGCCAACTGCTGGTCACCGAGGCGCGGCCGGGTCTTTTGAAGCCATGGCTGGGATCGGCAAATTATATTGCCGCAAAATTTAATCCGCAGCCGGCCGACGAGGGCGCCGGCGGCGTATCCATGGACCAGACTCAAAACGGCAATCTTCTTATAGGGTCCACCCGCGAATTTGTTGGATATGACCGGCGAACAACTGTGGAAGGGTTAAAACAGATCGCTTCACGCGCAATACGAATTCTGCCCGATTTAAAGCATACGCATATAATCCGGGCATTCGCCGGGCTAAGACCTTACACGCCCGACGGGCTGCCGGTTTTAGGAAAGGTGGAAAAAATCAAGGGGTTTATCATGGCCGCGGGACATGAAGGTGACGGCATTGCCCTGTCGGCCGTTACCGGAAAGCTGATCAGCGAATTGGTTTCGGAAGGAAAAACCGATGCCGACCTGGGCAGCTTGAATCTGAACCGATTTTCAGCCGCCACGACCCGACCCTGACCCGGATTTTCGGGGAGACGGATCGAAAAGGGTGAAAATCCCCTGTCTGCTGATATATGTAGTTCGGATATTACATGATGGGAATCATAAAGGACAACAAGCGCACATCCGGAATTCGGATTGATTCATCGAAGCGGGGCCGAAAAATCGTTTTTTCCGTAAATGGTCGTTCCACAACGGCTTATATGGGGGAAACGATTCACGCCGCACTGATCGCCGCCGGCTATCGTCAGCTCCACCACAGCAAAACCCATCAGTCGCGGGGCGTGTTTTGCGGCATGGGCGTTTGCTATGAATGCCTGGTAACCGTAAACAAAGAATCCACCCAGCGGGCCTGTGTGACGCTGGTTGAAGCGGGCATGGAGGTTGAGATCGATGACCCCTGACGCCTATGATGTGGTTATTATCGGAGCCGGGCCCGCCGGGATCGGAGCGGCCGTTGAACTGGCCGAATACCCCCTGAAAGTACTCCTGATTGATGAAAACAACCAGATCGGCGGTCAAATCTGGCGCACGCCGGCCTATAAACCTGCGGGTCGATTTGCAAGCCCACAACCACCGGCGCTGCCAATTGATTTAAGCGCTGCGGCCGGCACCGGCAGACATAACCCGGATATTATCACACCGGCCTGCGTGCTGGGGGTGTTTCCCGAAAAACAGCTTCTGGTGTCGACTGCTGAAAAAAGTGTAAAGGAAATTCGTGCGCGCCGGATTATCTTCGCGACCGGTGCCAGAGAGAAAGTGCGGCCCTTCAAAGGGTGGACCCTGCCCGGCGTAATGACGCTGGGAGCAGTTCAAATATTGCTCAAATACTACGGGGTATTGGCGTCATCCAAAATCTTAGTCGCCGGTGCGGGTCCGCTGGTCTATTTATTAAGCAGCCAGATTTCAGGTGCCGGCGGCAAAGTGACCACCGTGCTGGATCGCTCATCTTCAGCGGCAATGTTAAATACCATGTGGATGCTGGCCGGCCAGTGGTCACAAATCGGACAAGGGATGCTTGCGCTCGGCCGCCTGATCCAGAAAAGGGTTTCGATAAGACACCGGATGCAGGTCGTCGAAGTGCGCGGCAGCGGCAGGCTTCAGGAAGTCATTGCCGTTAAAATCGCCCCTGACGGCACGATTGTTCATGGCAGCCGGAAGCGCTATGAGACCCACATGCTTGCCTGCGGCAACGGCTTTATCCCCAATATCGAACTGCCGCAGCTGGCCGGGTGCGATTTAACTTACGCTGAAGATAAGGGCGGATGGATCGTTGAAGTGAATCAATCGATGGAGACCTCGCTCAGCGGAATCTTTGCAGCCGGAGAAATCACCGGCATCGCCGGTGGTGATAAAGCCTATATTGAGGGCCGACTGGCTGCATTGTCGATTTTGAAGCAATTCGGAAAATTAAACCCAAAAAAACACCGCATCCGCCAGACGGCCTTATTGGCCAAACGCAAACGCCATGAGCGTTTCGGGACGTTTTTAAACCGGCAATGGATGATCCATCCGCAAGAGTGGACCGCAATTGATGATGCGACCATCATCTGCCGCTGCGAAGACATCACCATGGGCACCATCCGCAGCTGGATTCAAGAAGGCTTCACCGCTGCGATCGACCTGAAAAAGGCAACCCGATGCGGCATGGGAAACTGTCAGGGGCGCACCTGTGCACCCCTAATTTACGATATATTAGCAGCCTATTCTGCTGCCGGAAAACAGGGCCCCCACCCGCTCTCCGTAAGGACACCGGTTAAGCCGATACCGCTCGGCGACCTGGCCGGGTTATGCTCGTAAATAGCCATCCATTTTATGTAATACACCAAAATAAATAAGAATAATTCATTGGTATTTTCCCCTTGACATCAAAAAAATAGAATGTGACTTATATTCAGCAGCACGAAAGGATAAAAACACGAAAACAAAATAAATTTCGTGCTTCATTGATTTCGTGTTTTCGTGATAAAAAATTACAACTAAGCGCATAACTCTAACGGAGGAGGATCAATCAAAGATGGCCAAAAAAGAACAAAAGAAACCTTCAAAAAAATCTCCTGCAAAAGGGACCGCCAAGGTGAAAAAAACGGGTGCCAAAGCGAAAAAAACCGCCGCCCCGGCTAAAAAAACCGCAGCACCCAGGAAAAAAGCAACACCGAAGTCCGCCAAAACAGCGAAATCTTTCTCGGTTGCTGAATTTGCCGGCATGACCTATCTAACCGAGAACGGTGTCATGGAATGGTTGCGGAAGGGGATGCTAAAGGGTCAGCAGGATGCCAGGGGCGGCTGGCAAGTCGACGCTTCGAATCTGGAAGTCCCCAATGTAAAGCGGCTGGTTCGATAAAACCAAGGTGTCAGGTGTCAGGCATTATAGATAGGTATGGAAATAAAATAAATACAAAAGCAGCAGGTGAAAAATTAAGGGAGACGGGCCATAAATGAATTCATTGGCCGTCTCCCTTTTCAGTTGTTTAACATCGGTTTGTGTCAACCCGGGTGGGTTTCATGAAATGCCTTCATCAACGGGATGACCCAGCCCGAGTCTCTGGGCATATATTGAGCAGAATCGAAAAAGATTTTCCTGTCGGGAACCTGGTTGCCCTTGACCTTATCGAGATATCTAAGACTCTGCACAATCCCCATTTCAAAATGGGGTTGCGTCCCCCACACCGGTCTATCCTTTACTTTAAATATGAGCGTATCGCATTCTTTTGATCGCGCGATAATGGTGGCCCTTTCTTCCGGCAGCGTACACACTTCATCATAATGAAAAATAAATGAATGCAGCGTGCGGCCGGATTCACCGAACAATGGATCACTGCAAACGATTTGAATATCCGGCCATCCGATTTCCGGTTTTTTCCTTTTCCTGACAGCATTGATCCCGAATAACGATCGGGCAATAATCTGGTGTCCGAAGCAGCTGCCCAGGATCACCTTACCTTTTTTCACTGCTTTACGGATTAAATCTGCTTCGGCCTGCATCCATTCGGTATCATCCAGAACACTTGCAGCCGACCCCGTAATCAGAATATGCGAATAGGGTTCCAATTCAGGCGGCAATTCGCCGGTTGCAACGCGAAACAAGTCGTATGGAAATAATAATAAAGGCTCCCAATATATCAAAGGGTGATAGGCATCATCGGGAAGCGAGTTGTCCAAAAACAGAATTCGGTTCATTGGTTCGATCTCCGGTTTTCTGAATAGCCGGATTTAAATTATTTATCAATACCGCAAATTTCAAATTCTGATTATCATTTTTTTTTGATTTTATGAAATCATTCGTTTGACTCGGACATAACAGATTTGACACCGATGAAAAAACAGTGATAGTCAAAATCAGAAATCCATTTTGAGGAGGCCGATCATGGCAATTGAGGTGAAAAATGACAGCATTCAGATTGACCGTTATGAATTGGGTCCCTTTGGTACCAATTCTTATATAATCATCTGTTTAAAAACCGGCGACAGTATCGTAGTTGATGCACCCGGCGACGCGCCAAAAGTACTGGGTCAACTGCAGCAAACGCACCCAAAATATATTCTAATGACCCACAACCATATGGATCATACCGGTGCGCTTGCAGAATTAAAATCAGCCCTGAATGTCCCGATTGCAGCCCACCCCGCAGATGCGGACAGAATGCCGCTGGTACCGGACATGCTGTTAGACGACGGCGATGGTGTAAGCTGTGGAAATATCCAATTTAAGGTCATGCATACACCGGGACATACGCCGGGGAGCCTTTGCTTTTATACAGAGGGATACCTGATATCAGGTGATACGCTGTTTCCGGACGGGCCGGGCAAAACCGGATCCCCGGCCGCCTTCAAGCAAATTGTCGGATCTTTGCAGCGTAAAATTTTTGTCCTGCCCGAAGACACCCGGGTGTTTCCGGGTCACGGAGATCACACGATTCTGGGGAAAGAAAAGCAGGCTTTCGAGGCATTTTCCGCCCGGCCGCATGACCAAAACCTTTGCGGCGATGTCCTCTGGTCGATGTGATATTGGGAATAGCTGTCATTAGCCACGGACCCACACAGACTGACACAGACAAGTAATTTTCTCCCGACGACATTGTCGGGAGAAAAACTGTCAGCCCTGCGGGCAAACAGTTTTTTTGATACTTGTTAACTTAGCCATATCATCATCGAATTTGTTTGATGTATACTCAAGTTTCAATTTTTTATCCCGCATAGCGGGATGACAATTTTTGTTCGGCCAATGCCTGCCCGCCACAGCTTTAGCGACGGCGGGTCGGCCGAACAAAAAGTTTGTGTGTGTCTGTGGGGGTCTGTGGCAATTTAAAAACAGAGCGTCAATCCTGCTTACCAGATAATCTCTTCGCGGTGGAAGGCTTCGGCCAGATCAAAATCCTCGCCGTCGGCTAAATCACTGCAGCGCTTTCTCAGCCAATTCTCAAGATCAGAGGCCTTTCTCGATTTTACCTGACTTTCATGGCACCGCAGGGCGGCCAGTTTAAGATCAAAGGTGTCGGTAATATCGGAAAGATAGTTGATATTTTCTGAAGCCCAGAACAGCATTTCTTTGACCTTGTGAGGCTGCAGGCCTTCTTCGAGCAAGTCCGGGTAAGCGAGATGATCCCGCGCATAAGGAAAAACCGCATCGATGGTGACCTGGCCGGCGATCCGGTGATCCCGGTGCCAGATATAGCGCCGATAGGGATCGGCGGTAACCACCGTCTCGGGCTGATACAACCGGATCTGACGCACAATTTGTTTTCTAAATTCCGGCGTGTCTTCAAGCCCCTGGTCCGGATTTCCCAGGAATACCACCTCCCGCACGCCCAGAACTTCGGCAGCAGCCCGTTGCTCAGCCTGCCGGATATCAGCCAGCTGCCCGGGCTTTAAATTCGGATCACTGGTACCTTTGTTTCCATTGGTACAAACGACATAGACAACCTGCTTTTTCTGCTTTGTCCATCGGGCCACCGTTCCGGCAACCCCGAATTCAGCATCATCTGGATGGGGCGTTACCACAAGTATATCCGCCTGTTCCGTCACGCCAGACCTCCTTGATCGACTTTAAGGGTAGAAAATTTATTTTAGGCAAATCAGATTGAAAATTTTATAATAGGGTCAAATTGCTTTAATGCATTTAGGGCTTACATTTAACCAGAACCTATCTCAAAAATGCACCTACCCCGCCATCGACGGACTCTTGGGCGCGATCTACTATTTTTGTGATAGGTTCCGTTAAATGGTATTAAGGTCTGAAGATAACGCCGGATTCCACGTTTAGCAAGAGGACACACCCATATGGCCAAAGGATCATATACAATCCGTAACTATTTCCCCGATGATTTTGACCAATACCTGGAGATGAGAGTCGAATCCGAGCAGCTTGATCCTTCGGGGCGCTTTATATCGGCACGGGCTTTAAAAGATGGCCTGGGAAAGCCAAACTTTGAACCGCAAAAAGATTTGTTTATTGCCGAGTCTAATGCAAAACTGGTCGGCTATCTGAGCGTCACGCTCGAGCCCGGAATTCAGCGCGCCCTGCTGGAAGGCATGGTCCATCCGCGGCATCGCCGCAAGGGGATCGCAACAAAGTTGTTGTCCGGCAGCATGCAGCGCGTCAGGGCGTCGGGTGTAAAGGTTGCCCAAATCAGTGTTTTAGAAAACAACTCGGCCGCCAAAAATCTTCTGACGAAATTAGAATTTCGATATATCCGTGACTTCTTTGAAATGCGGCTGGATCTGAGCCGTGCCCTGCTGCCGGCCGTCAAACACAACGCCATTACCAGCCGCAGGTTGAAACGGGATGAAGTCGACCTTCTGACAAAAATCCAGAATCGCTGTTTTGCCGACAGCTGGGGCTTTAACCCCAATACCGCGGAAGAAATTGCCTACCGCCTGAACATGCAAGGCCGTTCCCCGGAGGATGTAATTTTGACCTTTCTGGAAAATTCGCTGGTGGGTTATTGCTGGACGATCAGAGACGCTGAAGAAAATGCAAAAAGAGGACAACGTAAAGGCTGCATCCATATGCTGGGGGTAGATCCGGATTATCGCAACCAGGAAATCGGCAAGGCCATCTTGCTGGGTGGATTGGAAGACCTCAAGAGAGATGGTGTGGAAATCGCCGAGCTTACGGTAGACTGTGAAAACCCGGCCGCCTGCGCGCTTTACGAGTCGGTGGGGTTTGAAGTTTATGCCAGAACGGAATGGTATGAAAATGCGGCAGGGTAGCATTTACTGAGAACTAGGATCAATAAAATAGTAATTTTACGGGTTACAACAGGACTTGAACGTTTCAGGCCTGGAGTACCGGAGTGCTGGAGTCTTGAAAAAAAGATATCAATCCTTTAGCATTACTCCAGCACTCCACTACTCCAACATAAAAAAACCTTTAATATGCACCCATTGGCTATTTTGCTTGTGCTGCTTTCGGCGGCCATGCACGCGTTGCGCAACTTTTTTAACAAAAAAGCCTCAGACAAGCAGGCTTTTGTGTGGTGGTACGAAGTCTTCGGGCTTATCTTCTTTACGCCCCTCTTTGTTTTTACGCTGTTTCATGAAGGTACGAACACGCATATCTCAATCGTTTTTATCTTTCTTTCCGGTTTCGTTCACTTTATTTACTGGTATTTCCTGACCAAGGCGCTGGAAAAAGGGGATCTATCGCTGATCTATCCGATCATGAGATCTTCTCCGGCATTGGTTCTCATATTTTCAATAACAATCCTGGGGGAAGACGTCAGTGTGCTCGGTGTAAGCGGCATTTTGCTTGTGGCCATCGGCGTCTATACCATCAATATGGAGAGCCTGGCTTTATCCGAACTGCTGCGGCCTTTTGGTGCCATAACCCGCGATCGCGCCATTCAGTTCGCCTTTTTAACCCTGTTTTCGGCAGCGTCCTATACGCTGGTGGACAAAATCTCCGTCAGTCAAATGCACCCGGTACTCTTCGCCTATATTTATCCCTGGATCAGTCTCGGTTTGTTTAGCGGCTACATCCTTAAGGCAAAAACTAAAGGTATCGTAAAAAAAGAATGGGTGCTTCACAAAGGTTCCATTCTGATCTGCGGGGTGTTGTCGATTTTCGGATACTTTCTCATCCTGCTGGCATTCACCATGGAGCGCATGAGTTACGTTGCCGGACTCAGACAGCTCAGTATCGTTTTTGCCGTTCTACTGGGCGGACATCTGCTGAAGGAAAAGAATAAAAAGATCCGCATCGCCTCGTCGATTATCATTTTCACAGGCGCTTATCTGATAGCGGTGGCCGATTGATAGTTTGTCTCGAGTCAACCGGATCCCCTCAGATACCTTCGATTCTGCAATTTTCGGCTTCAACTCGATCACTTCGAACCCATCCGCAAATGGTTTTACGAGGGGCTTTATTATTAACTTGACACCCGCACACCTTTCGGTCAAATAATATCGAATAAGCAGATTCCTGCAATTTTCAGCGCGAATTGATATCTTTTGGCGGTTGATGGGGACCGTTGGTATCAACCCGTCACTTCAATCCACTAAAGAGTTCATATGAACCGTGTCCACCAGGCCCGGGCATGCATCCGCTGCCCTATTTTTTTCTTACTTGCAATTTTGGTGCTGCTTATGACGAATACTTCACATGCAAATACCCTCAAGGATTTAGCCACCCGGCTTCCCAAAAAACTAAAGGGCTGGACGGCTGAGCCCGAAGATCGCCTTTACGATGAGGAAACCATTTACAGTTACATCGATGGAGGCGCCGAGCTCTACAAGGCATATAACATGCGGCAATGCCTTTCCCGTCGTTATGCGGCAGCCAAGGGGCCCGCTATCATTCTGGACATTTTTGATATGGGAACGTCCGATGATGCTTTTGGGGTCTTTACCCATGACACCGATGGAAACGCAATTAATATCGGTCAGAATGCACGTTATCGGTCGGGGTGGCTCAGTTTCTGGAAACACCGCTATTTCGTCTCTATTTATATGGAAGAAGAAACGATTGCGGCGGAAAAGGCGGTCAAGTCACTGGGACAGCAGGTTGCCGCCAGTATAGCGCAAAAGGGGTTCAGGCCCCGAATTTTGCAAAAGCTGCCTTCAGATGGGCTCGTATCCGGCAGCGTCCGCTATCTCCACCATCCCATGATATTGAATTATCATTTTTATATTTCGGACGAAAACATTCTGAACCTTTCGGCCAGGACGGAGGCCGTTCTTGCAAACTATCAGGTGGGGAACGAAGCCGCCCGTCTGCTTTTAATATCTTACACCAATCTAAAAGTGGCCAAAAAATCGCTGAATGGCTTTTCAAAACATTATCTGCCGGAAGCAGACAAAAACGGATTCGCCGAAATTGAAAATGGAAAATTTGCCGCGGCTTTCCTAAAAGATAAGCTGCTGAGCATTATTCTGGAATCCGACAGCCGGCAACTGGCGGAAAAATTACTGGCGCCGTTTTTATGACGGGTAGGACACGATCAAACGGAATATCAGGATGACAGAAAAAAAACGCATAATTACCCGCAGAGACTTCCTGCGTACCGGATCATACGTCGTCATGGGAAGCCTGATGGGCATGTCGCTGCCGAAAGGCGCGTCCGCCAGAAAAACCCAAAAGAGCAAAGTCGTTTTGATACGTGATGACAGGGTGGTTACAGGTAACCGTCTGAGTGCCGCCATATTAGGAGAAATGCTGGATCAGGCCGTGTCTGCCCTGTTTGGGGCTGCGGGCCCGAAATCGGCCTGGCAACAGCTGGTGAATCCCGCCGATATCGTCGGCATCAAAAGCAACGTCTGGCGACCGCTGCCGACCCCGGCGGCGCTGGAAGAAAAAATAACAGCACGTTTGAAAGAGGCGGGCGTCGAAGAACATCATATCTCCGTTGACGATCGCGGGGTGGGTCACAACCCTGTATTTGAGAATTCAACGGCACTGATAAACATACGCCCCATGCGGACCCACCACTGGTCGGGTCTGGGAACCCTGCTCAAGAATTATATCATGTTCGTTTCGAGTCCATGGACCTATCATGGGAATGCCTGCGAAAGACTGGGCAGCATCTGGCTAAAGCCCGCTATTAAAGGCAAAACCCGCCTGAGCATATTGGTGATGCTGACACCGCTGTTTCACGGTGTGGGCCCTCATCACTTCAGTCGCCGCTACCTGTGGACCTACGGCGGCTTGATTGTGAGTACTGATCCCGTTGCCGCCGATGCCACCGGCGCCCGGATCATTCAGGCCAAACGAAATGAATATTTTGGAGAGGAGAAGCCCATCAGTCCGCCGCCCATGCATATTGAAGCCGCTGATATCAAATACGCATTGGGCAACAGCCATCCGGACCGCATCGAGTTGATCAAACTGGGCTGGGAGAAAGATATTTTGATTTGATAGCCGAATCCAATACGCTAGCACCAAAAACGATGTCCAGCCGTGAGCGCTTTCGGGAAACAATGGGTTACGGCCGGCCGGATCGCGTCCCTTATTTTGAAGAAGGCATCCGCGAGGACGTCCTGAACGCCTGGCGGGCACAGGGATTGGCCAGCGCCTCGGATCTTGCGACCCGGTTTCCCAGTGATCGCCGGGAACGGCTCCAGGTGGACCTCGAGCCCCGCCCCGAGTTTATACCCAGAGGCGACAAAATTACGGATCTAAAAAAGTTCCGCAAACGGTTGGACCCGAATGACAAAAACCGGCTTCCGGAGGAATGGTCCGCGCGGGTAAAAACCTGGCAATCAAGGGACCATGTGCTGATGTTATACGTACATCGTGGATTTTTTAAAACCATGGGTGTGCGTAATTGGCAGTCGTTTAGCGACGCGATGGTGTTGCTGGTAGACCGGCCCGAAGTGGTTCGCAAACGAATGCAAATCCAGGGCGAATTTGCGGCCCGCCTGGCTGATCGGATTTTAAATGAGGTCGAAATCGATGCGGTGGTTTTCAGTGAGCCCATCGGCGGAAATGATCGGCCGCTGATTTCACCGCGGATGTACGAAGAATTTGTGTTGAGAAATTATGAACCGGTCCTTGAGGTTCTTCGTCGCCACCGGGTGAAAACCATCTGCCTTCAGACTTTTGCAAATGCCCGCATTCTTATTCCCAGCATGCTTCGATGGGGATTTAACTGCCTGTGGGCCTGTGAGGTCAATATCGAGACCATGGATTATGGGAGCCTGCGACGGGAATTCGGCCGCAACCTGCGTTTGATCGGCGGCATCGATCTGGATGCCCTGCGTAAAGATAAAGCGGCCATCCGGCGGGAAATCGAAGAAAAAGTTCCCCCGTTGATTGCTGAGGGCGGCTACATACCGCTGGCCGACGGCCGCGTTCGCGCGGATGTCCCTTTTGAAAATTACGTTTACTACCGTCAACTGCTTGAGGAAGTCACCAAGCCATAGTGGTACAAGTTGAGCCCGTTGGCGGGTTTGGCCGGATCGGGTTATTTCCGGCTCTCCCGCGCCGTATCGGATTCCACCATTGCCGGATCTATGAAAGGTGTCAAGCGCGCCTTTGAGAAAGTTTGAGAGAAGCGCCGGTGTTTAAAAGGAGCCGCAAGCATGTATATCAAAATGTCAGATTTTTTTCTGGGTATGGGTAAAAATTTCACAGTGGAAGTTTTGGATATCGCTGAAAAGCGTTCATATAAGGCGCGTGATATTCTGTTTCACCAAGGAGATCCGGCCAATCATTTTTATGTTTTACTCAAAGGCAGAGCAAAGCTCAGCCTGGGGGACACCGGACCGGTGGTCTACATGGCGCGTCAGACGGGGGAGATCATCGGCTGGTCGGGACTGATCGGACGGGATGTTTATTCGGCATCATGCGAATGCGTGGAAGCAACCAATCTTCTGAAGTTCGATCGGGATAATTTCCTTAAAATCCTGGGAAAATATCCCCAGAACGAAGCCCTGCTTTTTAAACGCCTGGCGGAGATGCTGGGCAATCGCCTGCTCGAGCTTTATCCTGCCATCTCCTAGAACCCCATCTAATTTAGAGCCAGTTAGCAATTGGTGCACATTTTGGGTCCGGGCGATTCGCAAGTAATGAAGGATGACAGGCACGGACAATTTTCGCAAGTGGCGGGTGATAAATAATAAAAAAGGCGAAGCCAAAAATTGGCTTAGCCTTTTTTACTTATGGCTCCCTGAATGCCGTTGTTCTCGTGCGTGGTCATTCGCCTTATTAGTTTGAAGCCCGCAGGGGAAGATGCACGCACATCCGAGAGACCATGAAGATGTTAACCATTTTTCATGTTTTTCTATATATCTATACAAATAGCATGCCAAATGCAGCAAATCAGGTGCAATTTATCTATATTTTGAATAATAACAAATGGTTAAATAATATCCCCGCCGGATCCCATAAAAGGCTTATGAATTTTTATTCATACCGTATTGAGAAAATCTTTACATAATCGGCAAAATTTTGACGGATATTAAACAGAAGACAGAGGTCAGAAGACTGAAGTCAGATGACAGAGGTCAGAAGTCAGATGAAAAGGCAGGACAAAGCGGTGCACACGTCTTTGTCCTGCCGGCGAAACTTTTTTGGATTTCCTGATAAGGCTTTTACTTTGATTTTACGAAGGGAAATACATCCGTATATCCGGTGATATCCGTAACCAAAAGGATAACAAACACCAAAAAAGCAACGATGAGCAAGGTCGAAAAAAATCCGCCGCCGGCAGGCATTTGATCCAGTTGATCGGCAACAAATTGCGCTTCTTCTTCCGTCAGACTATCAATACGGCTCCGGGCCTCCCGGGGATCGACGCCCTGTGAGACCAGAGCGGCTTTTACATCTTCACGGGCCAGAAAGATTTTGAGATACTCACGGGCATGAGGCGCTTGCTCAGAATCGACAACCGATTCGGTCCTGATCATGGCGGACATGGCCGATTGATAGGGGCCGGACAGCATGAACATAAAAATTGCCAGCACCAGGCCTGCCGGTTTTAGAACGTATCGAAACCGCTTCATAGCTGACCTCCTTTTAAACCTAATTTGGCGCCTTTATAATTGAATTCGTACCGGGATGTCAATTGCTATTTACCGCAACGGAATGCCGACATTGACTTTAACACCAAATTTTAACAAAATGGTGTACCCGCCTACAACCCAAAGGATTCAATCATGAAAGCCTGGTCGATTGCTGTAATAATTGTAAGTCTTATTCTGCCTGCAGGCGTTTACAGTTTTACGGAAGCGCGTCCCAACAGCCAAAGCGCTCAAATGGATTCTACCCGCCGCTTCCCGGCCTTAAAATATGCAGAAGCGGGTTTTAATCAAAACCACTCCGAAATTTCTGCATTTCGCTGGTATCAAAGGAAAAACCCCGCAAATTTAAACGGGGTTGCCCTGGTCCTTCATGGACTGAACGGCCGGCCGGACAAAATGGAATCCATTATCGCAGCAATGACCGCCGCCGGAATTGACTGTTTGAATCTGTCTTTGCGCGGCCATGGTGAAAACTATACGCAACTCCAAAATACCGGCAGCGCAGAAGCCCGCATGCTGGCCTTTAAATCCGTTTCCTATCAACTGTGGAGAACGGAAACCTTTCAGGCCTATCAAATGGTTAGAAAAAGAAGCGATCGTTATGGGAGCTGCTTGTTCTTTGTGGGCTTTTCGATGGGCGGATTGCTTGGAATTGATCTGGCAACTTCAAATCCATTTATAACGTTTGACAAAACAGTCCTTTTTGCCCCGGCCCTAAAGATGCACAAACGCAATTATCTTTTAAAAATAATGTCGCCATTTCCGCGGCTGGTCATTCCAAGCCTTGGCCCCGGGGCTTACCTTGCAAATAAAGGCACCCCCATGGCGGCATATAATGCCTTGTTCGAAGCGGTCAAACATTTTGAACAAAATATGGATCCGAAAATAAACGTGCCCACCGTGGTCTTTATCGATGAGCAGGACGAGCTTATTTCATTTTCGGGGCTTAAGCACATGATCCAGAAAAAAAACCTTGATCAATGGAATTTACATCCTGTGACAAAGAACAAGACGGCGGTTGAAATAAAATTGCATCACATTATCATTGATGAGGCGTCGGTCGGCAAACGTATGTGGAAGGAAATTGTGGATACGACCGTCAGGCATCTGCTGAATGGATCCACAGCGTGTGTTCCGGATCGATAGGAGGTTCGGTTGACCGATTATCGGCTGTATTCGACAGTGCTGCTTTATACCATTATCCGCAGATTGCGCCGATTACACCGGTTAAATTAAAAGATTATCATGATATTAAAAAATATACTCTGTGTTAATCGGCGAAATCCTCCAGAAGAATTGTCGGATAGGTCTGCGGATGGAAAAATGGGGCATCATTGACTCCAGGTGCCGGGATGCCACAGGTAGTAAAAACCGGTTTGTAACGGTGCCAGTGCGCCCGGAAGATCCAATGAAATAATCGACAGACCGCCGCCTTCATAATGAGATGTAGCCGTATTGTAAAGATTATCATCCGGATATTGCGTTCGGCGATAAACCACAACCTTTGCATCCAAAGGCAGTTCTGCCAGCTTTTTTGCCTCGCTAACCGCCTCATCAAGGTATCCGATGCGATCGATCAAACCCAAATTTAAGGCATCCTGGGCCAGGTATATCCGGGCTGAGGAAATTTCCCTTAAGTTCTCCGGGCCCAGCTTGCGATGTTCGGCAATCCGATTTAGAAATTGAGCCGCCAGGCGGTCGATAAGATCCCGGGTAATTTTTTTCTCCTCCTCGGTGGCCTGCCGGAAGGGAGATCCCATGTCTTTATTTTTACCCGTCTTGCTCACATTAACATCGACACCGATTTTTTCCATCAGACCGGTTAGATCCGGTCGTAAAAACAAAACGCCCACCGATCCGGTAACGGTTGTTGGATGCGCCAGAATAAAATCGGCGGGAAGCGAGACATAATAAGCGCCGGAAGCAGCCACGCCCATCATGGCAACCACCACTTTGGCTTCCTTGCGCCGCTTAAAGGCCACAATTTCATTATAGATCAGGTCGCTGGCGATAACGGACCCGCCGGGCGAATCAATTTTTAAAAGGATTGCTTTAACCTCCGGATCCCTCTCAGCCTTGTGGAGCTGAGAGACGATTTCCTGAACCATACTCGGCCGGGTGCGCATAAACTCTCTTTTGGGAGCATCTGAAATCATACCCCTTAGCGCAATCACCACAACCTTACCCTTTTCTTTTCCCTGGAGCGTGTACTCCTGGAGCGGATCCGCATAGCTTGGAAAGATTCTAATCCTGGGCGCTTCACAGCCAAATAAAAATAGAACAACAAATATTGCCATGATGGATAGCGATCTTCGCATGTGATCTCCCTTATATCCGCAGATTCCGCAGATTTCCGCAGATTATTCTTCTTTAATCATGATAATCTTTTAATTTAATCTGTGTAATCTGCGTAATCTGTGGATAATTTAATTTTCTCTTCTGGACAAATCGAATATAGGGGACCAAAGACTGCCTGTCAAGAAACCACCATGCCGGATAATTTGTGCTTGACAAGCGGGCTTGACCCCATAATAACGCATAGCTGTAAATATTTTAATGGTCTAAATTCCAACTATCAAAGCAGAATTATGCCGCGCCGCTGGATCGTATTTATACTTGCCACATCGCTTTTTTTCCTGTCGCAGTTTTATCGGGCCTCCAACGCCGTTATTGCCTCAGAATTAATCCGCGATCTGTCTCTGGATACGGAGGGATTGGGATTGATGTCGGCATCTTTCTTTTATGCTTTTGCAATAACCCAAATCCCCATCAGCCTGCTTTTAGATAAAGTCGGCCCGCGACGGCTGATGACCTTCCTGACGCTGGTGGGCATATTGGGTGCGGTCATCTTTTCACTGGCCGAATCATTGAGTCTGGGTATAACCGGCCGCATCCTCCTGGGCGTCGGTATGGCCTGCAATTTGATGGGAACCTTTAAGCTTTTAACCCAATGGTTCGAACCGCTTATTTTCGCCACCCTTACCGGCCTTGTAATGTCGATCGGCACCTTCGGGAATATCATGGCCACGACACCGCTGGTGATGCTGGTAGAACAAATCGGCTGGCGGCAAAGCTTTCAATTAATTGCCGCCATCAATTGCGTATTGGTCCTTGCGCTTTATGTTGTAGTTCGCGACCGGCCGTCACACACCACCCCTAACGCAGCGGGCGTGGAGCCGCCTATCAGTTTCAAGCAGGCCTTTCTTAATCTGGCAATGCTTTTAAAATATCGAGATTACTGGGTAATCTCGATGACATCGTTTGTTCGCTACGGCACATTTGCCGCCTTTCAGACGCTGTGGGCGGGACCTTTCCTGCGGGAAGCAATGGGATACTCCGCCGTAAAGGCCGGCAATCTCATATTATTGATGACCATGGGGATGATTATCGGAAGCCCTTTCTGGGGAGCTATATCGGACAGAATTTTCAAGACACGTAAATGGATCATTGTTTCCAGTCTGGTTTGTGTTGCCGGCGTTGCGCTGGCTCTGATGTCAGTTCCACCGGATACCGATCCGATTGTCATCGCCGTTTTTTTCTTTGCTTTCGGTTTTTTCTCCGCCGCCGGATTGCTGATGTATCCGCACATTAAAGATCAAATGCCCCATGAAATGGCAGGGGCTGCTATGACCGGTGTTAATTTTTTCAACATGATGGGCCCGGCGGTTTTTCTTCAGGGGCTGGGTGTTATGATGCAAGCCCTTTACCCGGAAGCTTCCCGGGGACCGGCTGCCTTTGACACATCTTTTTTGGTGTGCACGCTATCGCTGTTGGTCGCAGGAGGACTCTACAGTCTCACCAAGGAAAGAAAAGCATCTTAATTTATCAGGTCCGCTTTTTTTAGAATGGCTTCAATCTCTGATCTTTCCGCTTCGGAAGAGGGCAGGAGCGGCAAACGCGGATCCCCTCCGAAATAGCCGCGCATATCCATGGCGGCCTTTAATCCCGGCACACCATAAACGGCCGTAACCGCCTGGTTGACCGGAAGCATTCTAAGCTGCAGGTCCCGGGCGGCATCCAGATCACCCGCTTTGACCAGATCATATATTTTCACGCATGCTTCCGGAGCCACATTGGCCAACGCGCAGACGCCGCCGGCACTGCCGATGGTCAGCCCGCTGAACAATACGCCGGCGGTTCCGACCAGCACATCGAAATCCCCGGCAACCCTGTTTACGATTTCCCCGAGCTGGATAACATTGCCGGAGCTGTCTTTGATACCAACGATATTGGGGTGTTCTGAGAGCCTGGCAACAATACCGGCTGCCAGATTGATGTGTGTAAATTTAGGGACATTATAGACCAGAATCGGTATCGGTGAATGCTCGGCCACTTCAGAATAATGCTTCAGCAGGGCCGCTTCGCTCATCTCGCCGACATAATATTGGGGCGTGACCACCAGAGCGGCATGGGCACCCAGCCTGGCACAATCTTCGGTGAGCCTTATGGTTTCGGCAGTGGATTCACAGCCGGTTCCGGCGATAATCTGCATTCGATCGCCAGCAGATTGAACAACACTGTCGACGACCCTGCGCTTTTCTTCTTCAGAAAGATAGACATATTCGCCGTTTGAACCCAGCACCACAAAACCCTTGAGTCCGGTTTTGTTCCACTTTTCCACATTGGATGCCAGTTTGTCGCACGCGACTTTTCCGTTGATGAAAGGGGTGGTAATCGGAGGAAATATACCGTGCAGATCAATCTTCGCCATGGTCTTTTCTTTCTTTAAATTAGCCACAGACCCACACGGAAAGACACAGTCAATTAATTTTATCCCGCGCAGCGGGATGGTACTTATTGCTCGGCCAATGCCTGCTCTGCCGCAGCTTTGGCGATGGCGGGTCGGCCGAGCAAAAGGTTTATGTGGGTCTGTGTGAGTCTGTGGCTAATTAACAAGTTCAGATAAGCCGCAGACCTTAATCAGGCATCCAGCAGGGACATGGCCGCTTCCGAGCCGGCCGCCAGATCGGTTTTATAATTCTGTAAGGCCAGCGCCCGGCTGATGGCCGACATGAAAAACAGGACATTTTCAGCGGATGAAGAATATCCCATCAATCCAACACGCCACACCTGACCGGCCAGTGCGCCCAACCCGGCGCCGATCTCCAGATTGAACGTCTGCAAAAGATAACTCCTCACCTTGGCCTCATCAATCCCTTCGGGGACCCGGATCGTATTCAGGGTCGGCAAACGGTATTGCGCTTCGACCAGCATCTCCAACCCCATGGCCTCTACTCCGGCAACCAGCGCCCGATGGTTTTTTAAGTGCCGCTCAAAACGATTCTGCAGGCCCTCTTCTTCAATGAGCAAAAGCGCTTCTAGAAGGGCATAATTCAGGGTGCTTGAACTGGTATGATGATACATTCTGCTGGAATTCCAGTATTTATCCAGCAGGGTAATATCAAGGTACCAGCTGCGGATCGGATGTTTGCGGTTCCCGGCGGCCTCAATGGCCCGGTCGCTGAATGTCACCGGTGCCAGCCCCGGCGGGCATCCGATACATTTCTGGGAGCAGCTGTAAGCCGCATCTAGGCCCCATTCATCTGCCTTTAACTCCACCCCACCGAGTGAAGTAACCGCATCAAGCAGGATCATCACGCCATTTTCTTTTGCCAGGCTGACAATGTCATCCATCGGTTGCAGAACTCCGGTAGAGGTTTCGGCATGAACCACCGTGATGACTTTATACGCTTTGGTCTTAAGCGCATCAGCAACCTTTTGGGGATCGATCGGCTGGCCCCATTCACCCTCGATGACCGTCACTTCGGCCTCCTGACGTTCGGCCATTTGCCGGACACGGTCCCCAAAGTAGCCGTGGACACATACCAGGACCTGATCCCCCGGTTCCATCAGGTTGGCCACGCAGGCCTCCATTCCCGAAGTGCCTGTTCCCGGTGTTGCATGCGTCACCTGGTTTTGGGTCTGAAACACCTTGCGGAGCCCCTCGCCAATCTGATCTAAAATCTTAAAATAAGCCGGATCCATATGGCCGATGACCGGCGAAGTCAGCGCCCGATATACCCGCGGATGAATATCCAAAGGGCCCGGTCCCATTAACCTCCTCAATGGTGCCTCAGTTCGATTCAATGCCATATCAAAACTCCTTTCTTCAATTTTGATGGGTATGGTTTGGTTTTAAAAAAAAGGTGAGTATAGAGGGTTAATTCTCAAGTGTCAATATCAGGATATAAGCCAGGAGATCAAGGAAATTAAGATCCGGAAGGCTGTTTCAAACGTTTGAGACGTTCTTTGGAAAAATCATACTCCAGCCAGGTGTCAAGAAAGGAACCCAAAGCCTCGCGATAATGTCTAATTGCTTTTTGCTTTTCGCCGCTGCCCTCAGACCACAACCCCAGCGCGGCATGGGCGGTGATAAGGTTCTCGGGGCTGCCACCGGCCTGCTCTAAGAGCGATCTTTCCGTCTGCTTGCCCAAAAGATAATCGCTGATGGTCAGATACCATGGATCCATGGTCCGGCTGACAAATTCCTCGAGACTCGCCTGCGCCTGATCGCCAAGCCCCTGAAAGTGTAAAATTCCGGCTTCCAGAATTCCCAAACTCATCCGATCTGTGTTTTGGCGTCCATCGCCTTTGAGAAAGGTGCGGGTGTACTCCAGGGCTTGAGACCAGTCTTCGTCGGCAGCGCTGTAAAAAGCCAGGGTCACGAAGATTTTGCGGTTTTGCGGATACATTTCCGATATTTTTCTGAGCGCCTCTCGTCTTTCCTTAATTGCAACGGTTTCATCCATAAACGCCATCATCAAGGGTATTAACTCGGCTTCACGTTTCGCTTCCGCTTCCTGGGCTTTCTTGACGACGGTATCAAACGCCTGAATGGCTTCATTGTATGTTGACCACTGCGCCTTTGTTTTCAGCGCTTTCTGCCGGCGCTTTTGCAATTGTTCCAGCTTGGCACGCGCCAATAAAAACTCCCAGGCACTCGGATCGGCGGCAAGCACGGAATCTTTCAGGAGCTCTTCGGCGCCTTCCCAATCCTGGCCTCTGGCCCGGATAAGGCCGACTGCATAATGCAGCCAGCTTTTTTCAGCCGACGTATGCCAGCCCCTGAGAGCAGAAACTTCGTCGATCAACCCCTCCAAAACGCGCACCATATATCCCTGAAATTCTCCCGGGGAGCGCCAGTCCTGGGCCAGCAATGCTTCGCGGTGCGCACTCGTCGCCCCTTCACCGTTGAGCCAGTCAATTAAAAACAGCATGAGCCTGGCTTCGAGATTCTCGGCATCCATGGAAAGCGTTTTGGAAAACAGCTTGCCGGCACCCGCAGTATCTCCGGTGCAAAAATGCATCATAGCGGCAGCCATAATCATCTCCGGCTGCTGGTTGCCCTTGAGCTCTTCATCGGCCAGGTCCTGCGCTTCGGCCCAAAGACCCTGGGTGGCCTTGTCCTTAATCTGCTTCAAGGTATCCTCGATCGAAAAATCCAGTACGCCGTTCCATTTTGCCTGGCCGGATTTTAATTCTTCGAGGAATTCCGCGGCTTTGGTAATGGGCAGGACCATTCCCAGGTCCCATCGGGGGGTTACCGTCGGCATCAATCCCTGTTCGATATCCATGGCCACGCCGGCGGCGATACCGATGACCTTGCCCCGTATATCAATGATGGGGCCGCCACTGTTGCCGCCGTAAAGCGAGGAATCCACCTGAATAAGATTTTCAAAGGAACGGCGCACACTGCCGCCGGTTACACTGGCATTGACCGTATCCGCCTGGGTGCGACTGCCCAAAGGAAACCCGATGGTGATGAGTTTTGAGAGCTTGGGAACGCTCCGGGAGTCCAACTTTAAATCCAGGGGCAGCGGCACCAGCCCTTCCGGCACCGGATTGATCTTTATGACGGCAAAATCATCTCTGAGCGGCGATGTAATCACCTGACGGGTTTGCACCGGCGGCCTGGGCACACCCGCGATATACAGACGCGGTGCGGACTCTGTGCTGTATGCATTTTCGACAAAATACACATCGGTCAGGTCCGGACTTTCCATCAGGCGGGCGACCCGGTTAAAAGCGCGTGCGCCTTCAAACCATAAATAGATCCGATAGTTAAATTTGGGTGTTTTACCGCCTTGCCGCACGTACTGGGCCGTGGTTAAAAAATTTGAATCCTCCAGCCAGGGGCATACCACGTGACGGCTGGTCAGCATATAGCCGGCATCGTCCACCAGGAAAGCCGTGCCTTCCGCCAGATTACCATAAATGTTTTCATTATCAACTTCCAACCAATACTGAACCAGCAAAAATGCAATCGATGGGGAATACTGTTGGGCGTATTCTTCTAGCTGGCTGGCAGGATCGGCCTTGCGTTGGCTGAGTTGAAACCAGGCCATTACCCCGGCAAATGATAAAATAATGATCAAAACGGCCAGCACCGCCTGACGTGTTTGCAGACCTCTGATTGTCTTTCTCGGGGATGCGGCATCTTCGAATTTGCGCGGTTCCGCCTTTTCAAATTCCTTTTCTTTTTCCTTTTCTTTGATTCGCGCCAGAGATACCGCCACTTCTGCCATCGAGCGCGGCCGCATATCCGGATCTTCCGCCAACATCACCTTAAAAAGAATTCTGGCTTCCTCCGGCAGGTCAAGCCCGTCGACCTTGGCCAGATGGTCTTTGATTTCTAAATCGGCGGAAAGCAGCTCTATGAAAATTTTGCCAAGCGACCAGATATCGCTTCTGAAATCAAGCGGATTCTGGTTCACGATGTCCGGGTGGCAGTTTAACAGGTTTTGAAGCATCTTGGGGGGGCGATCGTGTTTGGGATCGAAGAAACGTGAAAACTTATAGTCGATTTTAACTTCCAGCGTTCCGTTTTCGCCCTTAACCAGCATGATGTCATTTAAGATGAGGTGGGGAATAAAATAGCCTTCATTATGAAGCACCGTCAGGATGGATGCCATCTGGAAAAACAGATCAAAGGCGACCTGTCGATCTTTCAAGCGCCCGGATGTCAGCAACGAACTCCATCTTTCCGTTTCGATCCACTCGCTGATCCGGTACCACAATCCATCGTTTGATCGGCGGATCGCATAATGACGGACGAATCCTTTATCGGGCAGACTCTTGAGGCGTTCCAGTTCCTGCATGAGCCTTTCGGCCACTTCTGCATTGACCCCTGATTGCGCCGTAAACAGGCGGATCATAACCATTTCACCGGTGCGCTCGCGGATGGCCCGGCAGAGAAAACTGGAGTGGCCTTCATGAAGAATATCAACGATCCGGTAATCGTCGATGTATTTTCGGCCTTCGCCGATCTTATTTCCACAGGCAGGGCAATGGGAAATCTCTTCGGCAACCGGCTGATCACATTTGGGGCAGAGTCTCATAATTACGTCTTATAATTTTGGCGGATCCCTGGGTTAAGCGCACACAAAAAATGGTCAGGCGAAAAGAAAACCGCCTGTAAAAAGTTTACTTTCATTTATCAATAGGAGTCAAGCTCCAGGATGGATAATCTTCGGGGCTAACTATCAAGACTAAAACTCAAATAGAAGCGTTTTGATATAAATGCAAAGATTGGCGAACTAAATATTTATAAACTTTTCAATATATTATAAGCACTCTGACCTTAAATGTCAAGCAAGTAAAGCGCTGGTGGTGGTGGACGAATGATTTGTACAAGAAGCATGACTAAATTGTATGTCGTTTTCGGTATTATTTAATAAATCAAATAAAAACTTATCCCATTTTGTTTGGGAACAATTAGGGCTTCAATACCGCCTTGAGAATATCCGGGCGGTTGGTGATGATGCCATCCACTCCCATGTCAATAAGTCGTTCCATTTCCGAGCGGGAGTCAGGCGCCCACACAAATATCTGGATGCCTAACTGATGCGCCGTTTGAATTTCACTTATGGTCACATGTTTATAATACGGAGCCCAATAGCGTCCCCCGGCCGCCTGAATCGCGTGCGGAATGGATCCTGAAAAGTCATCGATATCGAAGCCGGCCATCCACGGAGAAGCCCCCGGCTGACCGGGTTTGATGTTGTTCAAACGCACTCCTTCCAAGGAAAGATAAACGGTTGAAATATCGGGGGCTATTTTCTGGATGTATAACAGGTTGCGCCAGTCAAATGAAAGAATACGGACGCGACCAGCAATCTTTTCTTCACGCAATATCTTTACCACTATCTCGCTGACAGCCTCTTGTGGAGGCGTCAGGTCTAATTGTTCCGGCGATGTTTTAATTTCGATCCAGAGCTGGGTGGTCGTGTCACACCGCTTTTTATGTGATCGAATGACCTCGCGCAGTGTCGGGATGCGCTCGCCATCAACAGGCATTTGTTCGGGATAGCGCCGGGAATAACGGGTACCGGGTTTCAGTCGGCCAACATCATATATTTTGAGATCAACCAGCCTCAGATCTTTAATCGCTGGCGGCAAGGCGGACTCCAGCCATTTGCCATCCGGTGTACGGGTGAGTTCCGGCTTTAAGCGAAATTCATGATACGCCACGGCTTTGCGATCTGCCGTCAGCAGTAAATCCAACTCAACGGCGTCAACTCCGATCTCACACGCCCGGGCAAAGGCCGACAACGTATTTTCAGGTGCGAGTCCAGCTGCGCCGCGGTGGCCGATTACTGTAATCTGTTTATCCGGCGCTTCTCGCCCGAAGGGCAACGTGATTTTTTCAGAGCTCTGACAGGACAGGAAGATCGGCAGGAGTGTGCATCCCAAAATTGCTATCGCTAAAACTCGATTTAACTTAAGTATCCATTTTTTCATCACATGCTTCCCCATAGAAAATTATCGTCTGATAATTTATGAACAATATCATGCTCGTCAATTTAAATCGATACATCTGTCTATATCAGTGCACTTTAAAAGAATCAAAACCAACCTGCAACCCTGCTCCTTACGAAGCCCGAATCATACAGGTGACTTAATTTATTATTAACGACCTAAAATCGGGACAGCAGTTAAACATAGAAAATGGATTTTTTAAAGACCCCCTTTTACTGCAAAGGATTATTTTAAGGATTTTCTTGACTATTAGGTCCATTATTTGTTTATTATAAACGGCTGTCATCTTGCTGATAATTATAGAACCATCATCGTACTTTCCTGCAGAACCGGATCATTTTTTAACCGAACCACAGCCATGCTCAGCAAACGTTTCACAAAGTTGAATTTCGAATCATTCTAAAGCAGCCAATTAATGGAATTCAATTTTGTTAATTTGATTTCGGCTACCTGTTCCTTGCTATTTATTTTAAGTTCATTTCTTCTTCTGTGGGGGAAGGATTTCAATTCTTTTATCGTGTCCAGCGCAATGTTAACCTTTATTTAAGAAAGGAGGACGAAATGATTAATTTGCGCAAATTGATTTTTATCGGAGCCATGATATCGCTTGTGGTGTTTCCGGCAAGTGTTCTGGCAGAACCGATTACGATCAACTGGTGGTTTGCCCATGGGGGGCGGCTGGGGGAAAAGGTCCAGGAAATAGTGGCCAATTTTAATGCCAGCCAGAGTGAGTATAAGGTGGTAGCAACCTTTAAGGGAAACTATCATGACACCATGATGGCTGGCATTGCTGCTTTTCGAGCAAAAAATCCGCCGCATATCTTGCAGGTTTTTGAAGTCGGCACAGCCACAATGATGGCGGCCAAAGGAGCCATTAAACCGGTGTACGAAGTCATGGCGGAATCCGGGCTTCCGTTCGATCCGAAGGCCTATCTTCCAACCGTGACGGGTTATTATACGACACCGGAAGGCAAAATGTTATCCATGCCCTTCAACAGTTCCACCCCTGTTCTCTGGTATAACAGAGAAGCCTTTAAAAATGCAGGGCTGGATCCGGATAAGCCGCCCAAAACCTGGCCGGAAGTGGCTGAGTATTCAAAAAAAATAGTGGCTGCCTATGCAGACCAAGCCGAAAAAATAGAGCCCGTTGTCAAGGCGCTGAAAGAAGCCAAGGCGGCCTTGGAAAAGGCTCAGATGAAGGATAATGCAGCAAAAGTTGATGAAATTCTGGCTGATACGCAAAGAGGCGTGGTTACCGCGGGCTTCTCAACATCATGGATCTCATGGATTCAAATAGAAAATTTCAGCGCCTGGCATAATCAGCCCATTGGAACCAAAGCCAATGGGTTCGGTGGATTGGACACCCAGTTCGTGTTCAACAGTCCCCTGCATGCCAAACATATTCAGCAGCTGGCCGACTGGCAGAAAGAAAAAATCTTCGTTTACGGCGGACGGCGAAACATAGGCAATGCATTGTTTAGTTCCGGTCAGGTTGCGATGCATACGGAGTCCTCAGCCGGATATGCCGGTTTCAAAAGGACGTGTAAGTTTGAATTTGGCACCAGTATGCTGCCTTACTGGCCGGATGCTAGCGGCGCTCCACAAAACACCATTATTGGCGGCGCCAGTCTTTGGGTATTACAAGGCCATTCGCCCGAAGAATATAAGGGCGTGGCAGCGTTTTTCAAGCATCTGTCAAAACCTGAGGTCCAGGCGGACTGGCATGAATTCACCGGTTATTTGCCGATTACATTAGCTGCCTATGATCTGAAAAAGAAACAGGGTTTTTATGACAAAAATCCACAGATGGAAACGGCCCTGAAACAGATGACGCTAAACGCGCCCACTGAAAACTCAAGAGGTTTGCGATTCGGCAATTTTGTGCAAATGCGGTCAATTATGTATGACACCCTGGAGGCCATCTTCGCCGGGCAAAAAACCGCCCAGCAGGGCCTGAACGAAGCCGCTGATAAAGGCAACAGATTATTACGCAAATTCGAAAGGGACAACAAGTAGCAGAATCTGAATCAAGCAGGACCCGTTCTTAAAACAATGGGTCCTGCTCAAATTTTTCACAGGCCAAGGGTTTTCATGGAAAAAAGAGTTGTCTTCAAAAACAAAATCCTGCCGTATTTCCTGGTAGCACCGCAGATCATCATCACGCTGGTATTTTTCATATGGCCTGCATTTATGGCCCTTTATCAATCGGTCTTACGGGAAGATGCCTTTGGACTCAAAAGCGTCTTCGTCGGATTGGAAAACTTTATATATATCTTCACCGATCCCATTTATCTCAACTCGATCAAGGTCACCATGGTTTTCACTTTTTCGGTGGCAGTTATCGCCATGTCGACGGCCCTTTTTTTGGCCGTGATGGCCGATCGCGCGATTCGCGGAGCCACCACCTATAAAACATTTATCATCTGGCCCTATGCGGTTGCACCGGTGGCTTCAGCGGTCATCTGGTACTTTCTGTTTAACCCCTCTGTCGGGATGTTTTCTTTTTTCTTAAAGGCCATCGGGATTGACTGGAATTTCACATTAAACGGCAGGCAGGCAATGCTTCTGGTGATTATTGCGGCGGCGTGGAAAATCATTTCCTATAATTTTCTTTTTTACCTGGCCGGACTCCAGGCCATTCCCAAGTCATTTATCGAAGCTGCGGCCATAGACGGGGCTTCGCCGGCCAAACGGTTTTGGACGATTGCCTTTCCGCTCTTATCACCGACGGTCTTCTTTTTACTTGTCATGAACATGGTGTATGCTTTTTTCGAAACCTTTGGGGTGATCCATGCCATTACCGAAGGCGGCCCCAATGAGGCCACCAATATTATGGTTTTTAAAATTTACCACGACTTTTTCCAAAGTTTGGATCTCGGCGGCTCCGCCGCCCAGTCGGTCATTTTGATGATCATCGTGATTTCGCTGACGGTGATCCAGTTCCGCTATATCGAAAGAAAAGTCCATTATTAAACAGGAGTAGAAAATGGTCGAGCATCGACCCTGGCTGACTTTTTTAACTCATGCAGTTCTCATCTTAGGTTGCCTAGCGATTGCGTTTCCGATTTACGTCACCTTTGTAGCTTCGACGCATACACTCCAAACAATCGCCGGTTCCTTCCCATTTTTACCCGGGCGCCATCTGATCGAAAATTACCACCAGGCTTTAACCGTCGGAAGTGGCGAAGTCGGCACCAGCGTGGGCGCCATGATGCTGAACAGCCTGATCATGGCACTCGGCATTACCTTCGGGAAGATATCCATTTCCCTGCTGTCTGCCTTTGCCATCGTCTATTTCAGATTTCGCTTCCGTATGTTTTTTTTCTGGCTGATTTTCATCACCTTGATGCTGCCGGTGGAAGTCCGAATTCTGTCGACCTATGAGGTGATGGCAGAGTTGAAACTGCTGGATACATACTCCGGCTTGATCTTTCCGTTAATCGCATCGGCCACGGCCACGTTTCTGTTTCGCCAGTTTTTCATGACGGTGCCCGATGAGCTGTGTGAGGCTGTTAGAATCGACGGGGGCGGGCCCATCCGATTTTTCTTTGATATTCTGCTGCCCATGTCGCGCACTTCCGTTGCGGCTCTGTTTGTGATTCTTTTCATCTATGGATGGAATCAGTATCTTTGGCCGCTGTTGGTTGCCAGCGATGAGCGCTACTACACGCTTTTGATCGGAATTAAACGAATGCTGGATGTGGGCGAAGGCCAGGCAGACTGGCAAATTATCATGGCGTCTACTATGCTGGCCATGATCCCGCCGGTGCTGGTTGTCATCTTTATGCAGAAACAGTTTGTCCGGGGTATGACGGAAACTGAAAAATAGGAGAATTGGAATGGCGGATGTCAGCCTGAGAGATATCTACAAATCCTTTGGCAAAAATGAGGTCATTCACGGAATAAGCTGTGATATCCACGACGGTGAGTTTATCGTTATTTTAGGACCTTCGGGTTGCGGCAAATCTACCGTGCTGCGCATGATCGCCGGGCTGGAAGTGATCACCAAAGGCGATATAACGATAGATGGCAAGGTGGTCAATCAACTCGAGCCCGCCGACCGCGATATTGCCATGGTTTTTCAGAATTATGCCCTCTATCCCCATATGACGGTTTTTAAAAATATGGCTTACGGCCTCAAAATTCGGCGGATGCCCAAAGCGGAAATTGAGGAAAGGGTACAAAGGGCTGCGGAGATCCTCGAGCTGACGGAATTTCTGGATCGCAAGCCGCGACAGCTATCCGGCGGACAGCGTCAGCGCGTTGCCATGGGTCGTTGCATCGTGCGTGAACCCAAGGTTTTTTTGTTTGACGAACCCCTAAGCAACCTGGATGCCAAGCTGCGCGTTCAAATGCGCCTGGAGCTCAGAAATCTTCATGAAGCCCTCGGTATTACCAGTGTCTATGTCACGCATGACCAGGTTGAAGCCATGACCCTGGGGGATCGTTTGATCGTTATGGACGATGGCTCTGCCGCCCAGATCGGCTCTCCGCTGGAAGTATACGAGCGTCCGGCCACACGGTTCGTCGCCGGGTTTATCGGATCTCCGGCAATGAATTTTCTTGATGCCCGTCTGCGTTCAAACGGCAAGTCGGTTGAAATTCCGGGCGGTATCAATATCCCTGTAGATAGCGGCGGTCTGCCCGACTATGACGGCAAACAGGTTACCCTGGGAATTCGGCCTGAGCACTTTGAACTCACCGAGCAAAAAGAAGACGCTATGCATCTTCGCGTAAATCATGTCGAGCTTCTGGGCGCGGATACGCTCGTTCACGGACACTTCGGGGATGAAAAAACGCTATTGACTGTCCGCCTGCCTGATATCTATCATTTCAAAAAAGGCTCAACGCTGTCGTTGAGCGTTTCACCGGAAAAATTGCATCTATTTGATATGGAATCGGGCAACCGAATTCAAAATTAACTATCATCCATCTCAAAAATGCAAAAGGACAATCTTTAGTTGATTTTACTTTTTTTTAAGAATACAATAATAGATATCGTTAAAGAGCGGAATTGATTCTTAACTAGAGATATTTTAATCCTCATCAGAAATTGAAAAGTATATTAAAATTTATTTGAAGTAAAGCAGAAGAGCTGTATAAAATTGCAGTTCTTTTTTTTAACCCTAAGCATTGAAACCGATTTACATAAAAAATAGATGCCAAAAAATCATTTGAGCCACACAAAACCCTGTGGGATACCGCGGGGTTATTATTTAGGTATTAAATTTTACCATATTATTTTATGAAAACTTTTTTTGGAACAGAAGACTTCAATCCGCCCTGGATTATTGCCCACCGGGGATATCGGGCCAAATATCCTGAAAACACCCTGGTAGCCTTTCAAGCGGCGCTGGATGCCGGTGTTCAGATGATCGAACTGGATGTGGCGCTCAGCCGCGACCGAAAACTGGTAGTCATTCATGATGCGACCCTGGAGCGCACCACCAATGGTGAAGGTGCGGTTAGTGACCGTACGCTGGCGCAGCTAAAGCAGCTGGATGCCGGGGGATGGTTTCATCCCAGGTTTGCCGGTGAACATTTGCCGGAATTATCCGAAGTGCTGGACCTGGCGGATGGCCAGGTGTTGATTAATATTGAAATCAAGCCGCATGCGTATGAACCCCACCACCCGCTGGATGCCGTCGAACGACAGACCTTAGAACTTATCTGCCGTCGAAATATTGCGGAGCGTGTCTTGATTTCCAGCTTTGATTTGAACCTTCTGAAATATATAGCAACCCTTGAACATGCGCCTGCGCTGGGGCTGATCTCAAGAAATCCCGCTGACAAGCATACGCTTGAAAATTGCAAACACCTCAACGTCGTATCCTGGCATCCCAACCACCAAATCCTTACCCCCGAACAGGTCAAAACGATGCACGCACATGATATCCGTGTCTTTCCCTATAATGCGGACACAAGCGAAGAGGTTGCACGCGTGCTTGAGATGGATGTCGACGGTGTCATCAGCAGCGACCCCCTCCTACCAAACTAAGAATAAATTTATAAATCGGTGTCAATCTTTTCCAGAAAACCAGGGGCCGCAGGAAATAAGAAAGCGAATGGTTGTAAATCTTTCTTAATATGTGTTGCAGATCATCTCCCCCGAGTAATTTCACAATCGCCGAATTTTGGCTGTCCAACATTTTAACCAACTTTTCGTAGCCATCGTTGGATAATCTTTTAAACAAGAATCGGTTGGTACGCGATACGGCCATCGGTTTCAGCATATCCGCCTGCCACAGACGATTATAATCCTCATTTCTGATAATACTCTGGGCGGCATGATATCCGGATTTGAGCGCATACATCATGCCAAAGCCAGCCAGGCAGTCCTGAAAACCGGCGGCTTCTCCAATGAAGCACTGATTATTTATTTTTGCATTTTTAAAAAAAGACAGACTCGCCGGAGCAGCAAATCGATAAGTGATGGTTGAAACTTTAAAGTTCAATATTTCCTCAAATCGTTTCACGGTAAGATCAAAGCGGGCCTTATGGTCTTTGCGGTCTGCAGGATTTATTGATGCAATTTCTCCTAAATTGTCATCAACGATAAAATAAGAATACATTCCAAGTGACAGCCTGTCATCAAAGAGGGTAATGGCTTTATCCGGATGGTCAAACGGAAAGGTGATGCCGGTGACGATATAATCCGGCTCTTTTGCGCCGTTTGCGATAAAATCGGCGTCATCCGCATCCAGTTTCGATCTAAAAATAATCGGTATTCCGGCATCGATTGCCTGTTTTTGCAGGGCATGATCAAAAGTATCTTCCATCGGCCCTCTTTTTAGCAGATACATCAATGGCCGGGATGATCTTTTGAGGCATTTATTTAAAGAAGGGCTTATGAATTCCAGCGAATACCATGGTTTTATATAAAAATCCGTTTTAATATTTAAGTTCTGCAGGGTAGCGAGCGCATCATCTTCAAATATCCAGTTCTCAAGAAACTGAAAATCGTTGGTGTGCTTACCACAAAAACGCTTGCGCTCGTGAACTTCAACATCCACACCTGCACGTTTCAAATTAATCGCTGCGGTCAATCCGGAAAGACCCCCGCCTAAAATTCTTATCGTTTTCATAATTTTCAAAACCATCAAGACATTTATGAAGAAGACCGATTACCGGTAAATTGATGCTGCCGGTTCAAGAGTCTGCCTTAATTTGAAGATTGATTAAATGAGATCAAGGATGCTATAACCAAGATCCCAAAAGGCTTCAAGACCGAACTCTGCCCGGATGTGTTTTTGGCTTTCTGCTTCTATCTCTTAGCTTTCCTTACCGGTCCGCTTTCTTGACACGCTGTTGCTGGGGTTTTATCCTTGATTCCGGGTTCTGATATGTATAGATTTGACCAAAGGAGCAGTCAATGAAAACCATCATCGAACCATTTAAAATTAAAAGCGTCGAACCGCTGCATTTTACAAGTCGCGAGGAGCGTGGGGCCATTTTAAAGAAAGCCGGGTATAATCTATTCAATATCCAGGCCGATGACGTGCTGATCGATCTGCTGACCGACAGCGGCACTTCGGCCATGAGCGCCCGTCAATGGGGCGGGATGATTGAGGGCGATGAAGCCTATGCCGGTTCCAACAGTTTTTACCGTCTGGAAAAGACCATAAAGGATCTGACCGGCTTCCGCCATATAATTCCAACCCACCAGGGACGGGCGGCCGAAAAAATTTTGTTCAACATTGTCGGCGGGCCCGATAAGGTTGTGCCCAACAACACCCATTTTGACACCACCCGCGCAAACGTGGAAATCAACGGGGCCAAAGCCGTTGATCTGCCCGACCCTGAAGGACTCGATCCGACTCTAAAAGCCGACTTTAAAGGCAATATGGATCTCGATGCCCTCGAATCCATTCTTCACAAAGAAGGTCCGCAGCGCATCCCGCTGGTGATGCTGACCATCACCAATAACGCCAATGCCGGCCAGCCCGTATCCATGGACAATATCCGCAAGACAGCCGAACTCTGCCGCGCCCATGGCATTCCGTTTTTTTTGGACGCCTGCCGTTTCGCCGAAAATGCCTATTTTATCAAAATCAGGGAACCCGGCTTCGCAAATAAAAGTGTCCGCGACATTGCTCGGGAGATGTTTTCTCATGCAGACGGCTGCACCATGAGCGGCAAAAAGGACGGCCTGGTGAATATGGGGGGCTTTCTGGCGGTCAACGATGACGAACTGGCCGGCCGGGCCCGAAACATTCTGATCGTAACCGAGGGATTTCCAACTTACGGCGGGTTGGCCGGCCATGACCTGGAAGCTTTTGCCCGGGGGCTGGACGAGGTTTTAGAAGAAGACTATCTTAAATATCGAATTCGCTCCGTTTTTTATCTGGGTAATAAAATCGCTTCGATCGGAGCCCCGATTTTTCAGCCGCCGGGAGGACACGCAATTTATATCGATGCCAAGGCATTTCTGCCGCACATCCCTTCACACGAATACCCCGGCCAGGCCCTGGCCTGCGAGCTCTATCTTTGCGGCGGCATCCGCGCCTGTGAAATCGGCAGTGTGATGTTCGGCAAGACCGATCCAAGTAGCGGTGAATTTGAACCGGCCAAACTGGAAATGGTGCGGCTGGCTATTCCTCGACGGGTATATACCAAAAGCCACATCGATTATGTGGTCGAATGCGTGGAAGCCGTGTTCCATAAACGGGAAGAGATAAAAGGCATGCGCATTGTCTACGAACCGCCGGTGCTCAGGCATTTCACAGCCAAATTTGAACCTGTCTAATCTTATGTTTTAGACAGAATTTACCTGCCTACGGACGCTTTGCTTCAAATTTAGCAACCCTTTGGTTTCAGGTGTCATCCTCTGGCTACTGGCTTCTGGCCAGCAGCAAGAAGCGAGAAGCCAGGAGCGAAAATCTTTATTTATTTTGGAATTCCGCAGCTATAAGGACCGTCTGAAAATGAATGTCCACTGTATCGGCGATGTTGGGCGCATAGCCGCCGGCCATGGTGATGGCCACCGGCAGTCCGGCTTCACGGCAGTACTGCAAAACCATTCGGTCCCGGTCGGCAAGCCCGTCCTTGCTTAAAGCCAGTCTTCCAAAGCGATCATGCCTGTAAGGGTCGGCGCCGGCCAGATATATGACCGCCTCTGCATGGGCCTCTTTCAGGGACATTTGAATGCCTTGCTGCAGTGAATCCAGATAAACCTGATCATCGCTGCCGTCGTCAAGGGCGATATCCAGATCACTTTTTTCTTTGCGATACGGAAAATTGTTTTTACCGTGAAGGGAAAAGGTGAATACAGTGGGGTCGCTGTGCAATATGGCCGCGGTACCGTTGCCCTGGTGTACATCGCAGTCCAGGATTAAGACCCGCTTGACATGCGTTTCAGCCTGCAGGGTTCGCGCAGCGATAACACTATCATTCAACAGGCAGTAGCCCTGCCCCCGGTTGCTGAATGCATGGTGGGTGCCGCCGCCAAGATGCACGGCAATGCGGTCTTCAAGGGCCGCAAAACAGGCTTCAACAGTTGCTCCGGCCGAACGCCTGGCGCGTTCGACAAGTTCGGGGGACCAGGGAAGCCCGATACGTCTAATTTCTTTGTCTGTTAATTGTCCGTTATACAGTCGATGCAAATAATCCGGATCATGGGCGCGGGTAATCGCCGCATCGGTTGCCCGGTGAGAAACGCATAAATCTTGTGAGGAAAACAGGTTGGAATCGATGATTCGTTTTCTGAGAAGGGAATATTTTGCAATCGGAAAACTATGGTTTTGCGGCAAAGTGATCGCAAATGGGTCCGTATAGAAAATTTTCAAACTTCCAATCTACTCCTTTGCTTCTCCGGGCTTGAGGATCCCTTCTAAATATTACAAGAAAACTGGGCAATGGATTCCCGATTAACCTCGGCAAATTCCATAACCGCATCCAGTTCGACATCCGTATTTCCCCTGGCCAGGCCGGCACTGATTGAAAATTCAAAACAACTTACGGATGGATTGACCTTTCTGGCGGCATTCTCAATGCTGATCAGCCCGTTTTCCCGAAAATCTGTTGTAAAATCCGCTAAAATCCGCCCGGCCTCGTCCAGATCCGAAAAGGGCAGCACGGTACCGAATTGATTGATCCTGCGCCGGGCAGAAAATCCTCCCACGGCACCGAAGTGTCTATTGATGTAATCCCCCATTGATCGAATGCCTTGCTGGGCAGCCTTGTGACCCAGATTGTCAATAATGCGGTCCAGATCTTCAAGCGTAAAGATGACCACCGCAAAGTGTTTATGTCCATTTCTACGGGCCAGGTCGGTTTGATAGCGCACTTTAAACTGGCGCCTTGAATGCAGGCCGGTCAATTCATCCTGCAGGTTTTCTAAGCTGGTGACAATTTCATCGTAAAACGGATGATCAAAATCCTCAAACGCTTCAGGAGTGCCCTGAAAAACAATTTTTTTGTCGTAAAGGGCCAAAATGCGATTGGAGATAAAAAACACATCGGGAATATCATGGCTGATCAAGACGGCTGTAAAGCCGAATTTTTTTTTGTATTCGGCGATCATCCCGAGGATCGTGTTTCTGCGAATGGGGTCCTGGCCGGTGGTCAGCTCGTCAAACAGAACGATTTTCGGATCCGTTACGAGTGCCCGGGCTAAAGCGGTACGCTTTTGCATCCCGCCGGAAAGCTCTGATGGGTATCTGTGAGCGACTTCAGTCAACTCGGTCTGCTCAATACGGGCCATTACCTTTTCCCGAACCTGCCTTTTACTGAGTTCGGTATATTTTCTCAGGGGCATTGCCACATTTTCATAAACCGTCTTTGAGTCAAAAAGAGCGTTGTTCTGAAACATGTAGCTGACCTGATCGAGATAGGCATTCCACTCTTTGCGTTTCATCTTTTCGATCGGTTTGCCCCGGTATAGAACACTGCCTTCTTCCGGCCGCAGCAGACCGATCATATGTTTGAGCAGCACACTTTTGCCCTCGCCGCTTTTACCGATGATCGTGGTAACCTGGCTTTCATGGATTTGCAGGTTGACGCGATCCAGAATCGTCCGCTTGCCAAAGCGCTTGGTAACATTTTTGAATTCTATAATCGGTGGGTTCACCATAGCACCTCGTATAGACCTGCGCGGTTGATCATGTGTTCGCTTTCTAAAAAAAACTTAAACTTACCTGGTGCTGCGGTGGGGCAAAAATCCGGCCAAGCTTTGTGAACACAAAAATTGGTGGGATGTCGCGCGGATAGTAAAACTGAGGACAGGCGACCTTTTCCCGCAATGAATCCAGCGCCCCGTAAGGGTCGAAGGGCATTCCATACTTAACAGGCAATTGTCCGCCTTGAGCCTTAAAATCCCTCAGGCAACCAGAGGGTTTAAATTTGAATGCCTTCTGATATTATCGTAATCACAAAATGGAATCATGCAAGACGCACCGTATTAAAACCGCCTGCAGTGAAGGGCATCCATAAAAATAGGTATGTAGTTATATAGAACCAATCCGCCTTCGGCGGACGAATACCCAAAAGATTCAACATTTTGATTGCATGTGCTTTCAGGCTTGACAACCGGACGGTTTACATAAAAGATGCAGGGCTCATATTACCAGCGTTTGAAATGAACTGCTGACATTCGGCACACGAATCTCACTTGAATATTAAAAAAGGACTTGCTTGTGGCCGCGTTCAAAATAAAACGGCTTGTTTCCGGCGGGCTGATCACCAATTACTTTTGTGCGTCCCGCTGCCGCCATTGTCTTTACAATTGCAGCCCGCATTGGGATAAAAAATATATCCAACCGCAGACAGCGGCAGAAAACCTGCGCACCATCCGCAAGCTGGGATGCTCATCGGTGCACATCGGCGGCGGAGAGCCCCTGCTAAGACCGGACCAACTCGGAGATGTCCTGGAAATCGCCAGACAGGTTGGTGTGGGGGTCGAGTACGTGGAGACCAACTCCGCGTGGTTTAAAGATCCGGATTCTGCATTGGCCCTTCTTTTAAAGCTGCGCAAACGGGGCTTGCAGACCCTGCTGGTGTCTATCAGCCCCTTTCACAACGAATATATCCCTTTTTACAAGATTAACGGGGTTATCGCCGCCGCCCGCCGGGCCGCAATCGGTATCTTCCCCTGGATCCCGGATTTTATCGCCGATCTATCCGAGCTGGATGCGGCCGGCACCCATTCGTTAAAGGAATATGAAGCGCTTTTCGGCCGCGATTATGTAACGGGTCTGCTGCAGCGCTACTGGATCCATATGGGCGGCCGGGCGCTGGAAACATTTCGGCCCCACCTTGCCGAAAAATCGGCCCGGGAGATTTGCGATCAGAATTCCGGGGGCTGTGCCGCCGAGCTGTTAAACACCCGGCACTTCCATCTGGATCTTTTCGGAAACTATATTCCGGGGCTTTGTTCCGGGCTTTCCATCAAAAGAGAAGATTTGGGCAAACCGCTTTCTGCAAAAAAATACCCGGTTTTAACCACACTTTTTGACCACGGAATCCGGGGTGTTTTTAAAATGGCTCAGGAAATGTTGAATTATGTTCCCGCAAAAAGCCGCTACATCAATAAGTGCGACCTGTGTACCGAAATTAGGACTCTTTTCGTGCAAAACGATTTCGGCGCTGCAGCAGAGCTAAATCCTAAAGAATTTTATATTCATACATAGTTGGATGAAACCCGCGGGGAACATAGCTCATCGGAAAAATAGTTAATTATGGATGCCGGTTTGGACGGCTTCCCATCCCAATATGGCCAGCTTCCGGGCAACTCCGCCGCCATAATTTCCGAATTCGGCTGTTTTGCGAATAACACGATGACAGGGAATAACAAAAGAGACCGGATTACTGCCGACCGCACTGCCAACCGCGCGTGAGGCTTTGGGCATCCCGATGAGAGCCGCAACACCTTCATAGGAAACCACAGCGCCCATCGGTATTTTGATCAAGGCCTCCCACACCTTGATTTGAAAATTGGTACCGCTTAATACCAGCTTGAGGGGCCTCGAATTTTTCCCCTCCGACGGGTTAAAAATCCGATTGATATACGGCCGGGTCGCATCCGGATTTTCTACCAATTTTGCATTTTGCCATCTGAACGCCAGACGGGCAAATAGAGGTCGCCGATCATTGTTTTGAACGAAACTTAATCCGCAAATGCCGCGGTCGGTTTTGGCCAGCAGACATTCTCCGAAAGGGGTGGCATGGTAGCCATAGGCGATTTCGAGGCCTTCTCCCCTGGCCTTGTATTCTCCCGGCGTAACCGCTTCGCAGGTGACAAATAAATCATGCAGACGGCCGGGGCTGGTCAGACCCGATTCGTAGGTAACGTCTAAAAGATTGATCGATTTTTCCAGGAGTGTCTTGGCATACTCTTTGGTTAAAAATTGCAGGAAGCGTTTCGGGCTGATACCTACCCAGCGGCTGAAAAGGCGCTGAAAGTGGTATTCGCTGACGTGAATCTTAGCGGCAATTTCCTTCAGGCTCGGTTGCGAATGAAAGTTTTCAGCAAGAAACTGAATGGCTTTCTCGATGCGTTCATAATCAATGGATGTTTGTGAAAACGCCTCGGCTGGCATTAGAATGACCCCCTGAAATAAAAATTAAACGGCTTCCTTTTAAAATTTATGACGCTCAATTCAAATCTACCATAGGCAAAACAAAGCGCCTTCGCCACCCGTTTCTTGCGATTTTAGGTTTAATTTAGGAAATCGGTTACCTAATTTTCATTCACCGATTTCACACTATTCATTAAATTCCAGACCCGTTCACATCAGTTAACCATCTGAATTTTATTGCTATAACAAATTTTTTGGTCGTTTGCACGATTTTTGCAGAAATTACTAGGATAACAAAATGCACAGATCCGCCAAAATGCTCATTCTTCAGCTTCAATTCGTCCGGCGATAAAGGGATTAAGCCGATTTCCGCATTTCTGACGGACCGCAGTAAGTACATCGTCATCACTTTTAGAAAGAAAGTGAGTAACAAATGATCTCAACGCTACAACGGTCTTTTAAGCTGAGAAAAGAATTCAGCGAGGCCTCCGCTGATCTGAAGATGAATGACTTTGAGATCGTCGCCCGACTATATTACCTGTTAAACAAGCTTCCTGAAAAGCAGCAATTCGATCTTTTAAAGCAATTCCTCAACGGCAGCACGGCAAGCTTTTTGTTCAAAATGACAATTGATATGTCACCCGAGCAGAGGTTTATATTTATGAAACACCTGGAAGAAATGAAGCCCGAAAAAGAGAAACCGGATAGAAGAGCGCACACCCGCAAAGGTTGCCTGATCAACGTCAACTTTAAAATTCGGGGCCAGAAATTCAGCAGTTATATCTTGGATATCAGCAGCTCCGGCGCATTTATTGAAAACAATGAATCATTTTCCAGCGGATTGAAAATGCTGCTTAAATTTTCATCCCCCGAAGACCGCACGCCGTTGGACTTAATCGGTGAAATCGTCTGGTCCGACGAACGCGGGTCCGGGGTGAAGTTTCACCACTTAACCAAAGACCAGACCAGGATATTAAAATCGTTTTCTGAAAAACCCCAGGAAGTATTAGAAATTACCAGTTAATCGGCCTGGTTAAATGGCAAACTGGTTGGATGGTCAATTCGTCAGCGGATTCAATCCATTCTAACCATTTAACGAATCGACTATTTTTCCAATCAACTATTTAACTAAATCGCCGATAAGATCCGCGATTGTATCCCTGTTGAACCCGCGCGAATATAGAAACCGATAAATTTTATCTCTTCTTTTTTTTAAATCTTCTTCGCGATCAAATGTCTTCATTTTTTTTTCCAGAAGCTCGTCGGCATTTTCCCGTTCCTCGATTTTTGTATAATTCTCCAATAAAATATTTTCGCCGGCCGCACCATACAACCGCTTCTTTTTTAGTGCCATTCGAATGTGGCGTATGCCGAAACGTTTTCTTTTAAGCTGTGAAATATATACCCGGGCGGTTCGTCTGTCATCGATATAATTTAAGCGTTCACACTCCAGGATCACCGTATGAATAACTTCGCTCGTAAAGCCCCGCTGTCGCAGCTTCTGTTTCAATTCATATTTTGAGTGATCACGATGCGTCAGAATTCGAACCGCCGCATTCATGGCGTGTTGGTGTGATGTTCTGGCAGGCGCTGCGGAAATCTGTTTTCTGTTTTCTGTCATCTGATCCCTGTCACTAGAAGTGGTTTTGAAACCACTTCTAATTCGGAAGCCATGGGCCCTTGACCTGATAGCCGTCTTCTATCAGCAGGCGACTCATTCCCCTCAGATGCGGCGCCCCGAGAAAGGCCACCACCTGCCCCTGCTCAAGCTCGGCACGCATCCGCTGATGAAAAATTTTGTCGCGTACATTTATAACCGAGTGATGCCGGCTGGGAAACCGCACCCGGGTAAATTTCAGTTTCTCCAGATCGCCTTCCAGGTAGCATTCGACATATTCCCGGGCAAAGCCCTTCCAGCGATCCACCTGGCTCAGGAAGAAGAGAATATTATCATGCGAGATGTTCTGCAGAACTTTAATCTGCTCGTCAATGGTTTCCAGAAATACGATCTTCTTTCCCAATTCCATCGCAATCTGATAGCCTTCCAGGTCAACGGAGTATTTCCAGCCAAGGCGTTTGAGGTAATCGGACCACAGGGTAAAAAATGCCAGCCAGGGTTTCATGCCTTTCACCATCTCATAGACGGTATCTTTGAGATCATATCTGGTAAACGTCACCAGATAGGATGAATGCCTCGCCCGGCAAACCGGAGCCAGCGCATCGGTAAGGCCATCAATGGTTTTTATGTCCAGTTCGTTGAAAATGTGATAGGAATCTTCGCGGTCGATCCCTGCCTCCCGGACCCGGCCCATATTTTCATCATCCAGCGGGCCTTCAAACATCACCACGCGGGCATTTTCCAGATACGGCTGGAGCGAATCCCGGAAGCTGTAAGGAAAAAAATGGGCCGTGCCGATAAGGTGGGAGATCCGGCCGTTTTTCTGCACCTCCCAGATCATTTTTAGTTCTCTTTGTTTTGATCTCCGAAACAGCATCAAGGCCCTCTTATGTCACACAATTAAAAAATCAAGAACTTACCCATAATAAAAACTTTATCACGAAAGCACGAAACGAAGAAAACACGAAATAAAATCTCTATTGTAAATTCGTCTAACAGAGCTTACCGAGCGATTTAATCGCGTCAAAAATCGTCGGCTTTTTGAATACCAGCTCACACATTTCATATCGGCGGGTGGGCACTCCGCCCCATTTTGCTTTAAAACGACGAATACCCGCATTCACCCCCAGACCGAGATGAATATAGGTCTTATTATATTTCAGGCTCAAATTTATCAGCTCGTATAACAAAAGATCCGAAGCCCCGAGCACATAGTTTTTTTTAGAATGACAGCCGATAATGTAATTGGAAAACTGCTCGGCCTCGACATCGACGACATAAAAAGCGGCCAGTTTATTGGCATCATCCCAGGCATTTAAAACAAAGGCCGTATCGGCACGCGCTAGGAATTCCGGCATTTTAAACAGGAGCCTTTTTACCCGGCCGGACGGCTGCGTTCGTTCGACAAATTCCTGCATCAGTTCCCGGTGGGCTTCCTGCATGCCGGGGGAAGCTTCCACTCGCAAATTCTGGCGTGCTTTTTTTAGATTGCGTTTCACCGGACTGCGGATGACCGTATTTTGCGTCTGCAGGGTAAAGTAAGCATCGCTTTCGCTTTCCTGGCAAATCGAAGCCAGGGCGGCCGGCATTTCCGGTGCTACCAGGGATATAAAATCAGGGCGGAATTTTTCTCTGACTTTAAAAACAGCGCGCTCAAAGTTCCTGGCGTTGAAATTATCCCCAAGGGGATATCCGATCAGGATGATCCCGTTTTTTTTGCGGCAAATAAAAAAATCATCGACTAAAAACGGCTCGCCTCCTGAAACATGGGTCATCAAACCGATGCAGTGCTCCGGCACGTAGGCATGTTCTAAAATATATGCTTCTTCCTCAGCGGTTAGCATTGCCTGAATTTTGCGTGTATTTGCCACAGACAGACACGGACACACGCAAACTTTTTATTCCCAGGGCGTTCGGGTAAAAAGTTAATTATTTCTCTCTGCGGTCTCGGCGTGCTCTGTGGTTAAATAAAAACCGAATGAATCCTGTCTGATTGTTATTTTGATTCGCGCATTTTGTTAAAAGAATTAATTGTTTCTTCCGGCAATAAGGAGATTTCCCTGCCGGTAAGCAAAGCAGCATAATAAATTTTGGAAACTTTTTCCAAAAGCGCTGTATTCTTCCAGGCGTGGTCGATATCACGACCTAAATTCAGGGCGCCGTGGTTTTGAAGAATATAACACAGACTTTATTCACCAATAAATGGTTTTTCTTGACCCTGATGTTTAACCTGCGATATTGCCATAAAGGATACCAATCTAATCGCAAATTAAAAAGGTGTGTACTAGAAAAAAATTTATCACGAAAGCACGAAAGCTTGAAAACACGAAAAAGGAATAATTTCGTGCTTTCCTTATTTCGTGTTTTCGTGTTTATTTTAACATCTATTATGCAATCGCGAATTATAATTGAGATAACAAATTTGGAAATAAAGGGAGGAGAAAAGAATGCCAGGTATAGATGATCTAAAAGAGGCCAAGCAGTATCATATTGATGTGCCCCAGAAAACGGAGGGATTTTTCCTGAAAGGATCCAACTCGCTGGATTGGGGAATGAAAAACAGGTTGGCGCGGATCTTCAATCCGGAGTCCGGCCGCACCGTTATGCTGGCCATCGATCATGGATATTTTCAGGGACCAACGACGGGCCTTGAGCGCGTCGACATCAACATTCTTCCCATCGTGCCCTACGCCGACACGCTGATGCTCACCAGGGGCATCCTCAGAAGTATTGTCCCACCTGACACCCAAAAACCGATCGTACTCCGCGTGTCGGGCGGCACCAGCATCCTGAAGGAGCTCTCCAACGAGGAGATTGCCGTGGACATCGAAGAATCGATTCGTCTTAATGTCTGTGCCATGGCCGTCCAGGTATTCATCGGCGGCGAATATGAAAGACAATCCATTATCAACATGACAAAAATGGTGGATATCGGCACCCGTTACGGCATCCCGACCCTTGCCGTAACGGCGGTGGGAAAGGACATGGCCCGTGATGCCCGCTATTTCAGACTGGCCACACGCATTTGTGCCGAACTGGGGGCGCATTACATCAAAACTTACTATGTGGAAAAAGACTTTGAGACCGTGTGTGCCTGCTGCCCGGTGCCCATTGTGATGGCCGGCGGCAAGAAAATACCGGAGCTGGATGCGCTGACCATGGCATATAACGCGGTGCAGCAAGGGGCCAGCGGTGTGGACATGGGACGCAATATTTTTCAGGCCGACGCTCCGGTTGCAATGCTTCAGGCCGTCCGGGCGGTGGTCCACGATAATGAAATACCGGAAAAGGCCTTGGATCTTTATAATAGCTTAAAAAATCAATCATGAAAATTTCCGTCTGGTACAGCAACAAAGACATTCGAATCGAAGAGGTGCCGAAACCAAAGCCGGGGCACAGGGAAATACTGATCAAGGTGATGGCATGCGGTATCTGCGGCAGTGATATCGTTGAATGGTATCGGCTTCCCCGGGCCCCGCTGGTGCTGGGACATGAAATCGGCGCCCGGGTCGTCGAGGTCGGAAAATCGGTAACCAGATATAAGCCCGGAGACCGCGTATTTGTAGCACCCAAGGTGCCGTGTATGCAATGTGAGTACTGTAAGGAGGGCCACTATCCGGTGTGCACCAATGTCAAAGAAAGACTGCCGGGCGGCTTTGCAGAGTATGTTGTGGTTCCGGAATCCCTTATTGAGAACGGAACCTATCGCTTACCGGAGAACATCACCTATGATCAAAGTACCTTCATCGAACCGCTGGCCTGCGTTGTCAGAGCCCAGCGGCTTGCCGAAGTGCAGAAGAACCAGACCGTCATGGTGATGGGTAGCGGAATGTCCGGGCTGCTGCATGTGAAGCTTGCCAAAAGCGAACATTGCCGGGTGATCGCCACCGACCTGAACCCCAAAAAGCTGGAATTTGCCGACAGGATCGGTGCCGATATTACCATTAATGCGGCTGAAAATGTTCCGGAGCAACTGGTCGCCGAAAATAAAGGCTTGGCTGATGTCGTCATTCTGTGCACTTCGGCAATGGCGGCGGTAGATCAGGCCTGGAAGTGTGTGGATAAGGGTGGCGTCATTGTGTTCTTTGCGGTGCCCCATCCGGATCAAAAAGTCAGCATACCGATAAACGATTTCTGGACCCGGGAAACCAGAATAATGACTTCCTATTATTGCGGTCCCCCTGATATCGATGCCGCCATCCACCTGATGAAATCAGAAACCATAAAAATAGAAGACATGATTACAAAACGGCTTCCGCTGGCGGATATCGTCAAAGGTTTTCAGATGGTAATTGAGGGCCAGGAGTCCATAAAAGTAATTATCAAACCCCATATCTGATTTTAGATTTTAGAATTTGGATTTTGGATTTGGCATATCGTCAAAATCAGGAATAATTTGGGTCACAAAGGAACACGCGGATGAAATTGCGACATGCGGCGCTTCGGTGTAGCTCTGAAAAAAATTCAGATAAATTTTATAAACGCCTGTTAGGTTTAAAAAAATCCGACCCCAAATCCTTAGCGCGCGCGCTTTCGAAAGCCATTTTCGGTGTTGATTCCGAATTAAGCATTATCAACTACCTGGACGAAAATGTCCATTTTGAGATTTTCATTACCAGCCACCCCGGGAACAGTGATGGGCGAATTGAACATCTCTGCCTGGAAGTGGAAGACCTGGGTGTTTTTCTAAAAAAATGCCACGACCAGGGAGTAGATGTATCCCAAATCCCCAGAGGAGACCGCACCCTCACCTTCATCAGGGATTTTGACGGCAATTTATTTGAAATAAAGTAAGCTTACCAACCGAAATGATTTGCCTAATTTAAATTTCCACCGGAGGTGGATTAAGTTTCGTTACTTTCATCCGGAAGGTGACGAAAAAAAGCTTAAAACCCCTGTCTAAAAATATTCAATTATTGCTTTCAGGCTTGATGGTTCTGGTCGTAGTGGGTGGAAACGACTTGATGCCGGTTTTCGGCGGCGGCTTCATATCCGAAATGGGGATACAGGTCTCATATTCTTCTTCACTTTTAGGGATGCAGCACAGCCAGCGATTTTCGCTTAAATGCCATATGATTTCAGTGCGTTGCAGGCGGGCACAATCATTTTCTGTGATGGTTTCGGCCTGCTCACCGGCAACCCGAGGTGAACTCCAACATACCGAGATTCCAATAAAAAAAACACAAAGATATCGCTTGACAAAAATCATTGCGGCAATCGATTTTGGTATCCGGAATTATTCTCGATCATAATACAGGCGGTTGCGGACTGATGTTTCGGCAGGCAGCCCCATAATTCTTTTTGTCTAAAAATTGACGGATGTGCTGATGGAATTTCCGAATAAATTTCGGCGTCATTCCACCTGTCGTATGGTTTCGGATAAAAGATTTCAGCTGGTATTGCTGACTGGGCATCAGATCTATAAATTTCAGACCGTAGATTTTGTTAAAAGGACCGGCAGCGTTTCCCGGAAGGCTTCTGGATTTGGGAAGGCGTTCGTAAGCGAGGCTGCCCATATAGAAACTGCAATCATCTATCATAATCTCCAAACATGATGATCTGTTTAGCCATTCGGCGGCGGTATTGATTCCTTTGACACCGATGGCAAGCCCTCCCAGGCCGATATCCAAAACTGGAACCAGCTTAACGGGCTCAGGTTGAATCACCGCAAAGGCATTATCCCTGACTTTAAAGCGTGGATATTTTCTTCTCTCGATTTCCAGTTTTAACACCCATTTTAGGTTAAAAATCGTGGTTAGTTAAGCCTATACCCTAATGTCACATGGTCGCATGTCAAGAAGGCTGAAGCTAACACCTTAAAATCATGAATAAAAAAATTAAAGATATCGCAGAAGGCTGCTCGGATGAGCTTGTTTGAAATGTCCGTACCAGCGGCACAGCGGATAAAGCACCAATAAAGCGAAAACGGTCGCCAGATATGTCGCGATAAGACCACCGGTTTGATGCATATGGAGCAACCAGGAGGCGGCCCCTAAAAGATGCACATGAATGATGTAAAAGAAAAGCGGTGCTCGGCCGAACACCAGGAGTGGATTGGCAGCTAAGGCCCTGTGATTCCGATACCAAGCGAACAGCAAAGACAGCAGCACAAACATGAGACCCAATTCGAGCGCAGAAAAAGTGAGACTGGGCGGATATTTGCTCACATGCAGCCATTGAAGGATGGAGTTGTCATAACGATACAGCAACATGTTGCCGTATTTGTTGAAACCGCGCGCGATAAAAAACACGGTCAAACATGCGGCACCGGCAAGCGCAAAGAATCGGACCGGGCTAAATGCTTCTTTTTTAAGCATATACGTCCCACAGACCCAGCCCAGAATCATAAAAGCCAGCCAGGGAAGCAGCGGATATAGAACGAAAAGGCCGTTGATATTTTGCAAACCGGTAATCAGTAAAACACTGATGGGGCCCAGTCTCTGGGCGTATCCGGGCCACAAAGTCAGCCGTGCCAGTTCTTCACCAAAGATAAATAACCCAAAAGCAAAAAGAAGCAACTTAAATGGACCGAGTCTGCGAAGCAGAACCATAAAACAAAAACTACCCCCTATGGCATAAAGCACCTGGAAGGTAATATTGCCACCAAAGCCGAAACTCATCCAAAGGGGATCCAACAGTAAAATGAAAATTCCACGCTTTAACATATCAGCGTCAATAGTGCCCTGCGGGTCGCCCCGCGCCCGCCGTCTGGCCACGCTCAGGGCAAGTACGAATCCGGCCAGAAAGAGAAAGGTGGGAGCGCACAGATGGGTAACCCAGCGGGTGAGAAACTGGGCGGCCGGAATCTCAAGGCCGGCCCGATACCATAAAACCGAATCCGCCGCAAATCTGCCCGCATTAAACGCATGGGAGGCATGGTCCATCGCCATGAGTCCCATGACAATACCGCGCATGGCATCAATCGCCGGCAGGCGCGTCCCCATTGAAGCTCGGGGTGTTATGTCTTGTGATTCAGCCATTGGATTGTGTAGGATTGTTTTTCATTTTTTAACCACAGACTCACGCAGTTAGACGCGGACATTTTGGCTCCGCCTCCGGCGGATTATGCCCCTTGCCTTGTTGAAGGCATAAAATGTCTTATTCATTAAACCGGCTAACGGACCAACGGGCAACAGAACAACGCGCTCAACTGTATCCATTAATATAGCCCCGCATCATCGACTGTAAAGGACCAAGGATACTTAGACTGGAATTTGGGAAAAACGATAAATATGGCATGATAATCGCATTATATTTGTAGCGATTATTGAGCCGGTTTTTGAAGAAATTCTCTTTTTGCAAACCGGATGACTATTTTTTTCATTATGTGTAGTTTTATTAATATGTTGGGATTTTTCCTGAAATGCACAAGAATATTGAAATTTGCAAAAAAAGACTAAAGTATGTAAAGTTTTTACCGATAATATAATTGAAACGGAATAAAATTTGACACGCAGAAGCCAGTGGATTAGAATTATTGTAATTAATGGCTGTTTCGCGATCAGAAAGATTGTAAAACAGTAGGATTTATAGGAGACTGCGGAAAATGGAAATTACACCGAAAGACACCGTTAATATTGATGCTTATATAAACCAGGTTCAGGATAAAGACAAAACTGATGCCACATCTGAACAGCCGGAAAAGCAGCGGGCCAAAGCCGATACGGTTGTGCTTTCGGATACCGCCAAGGCCGTCCAGGAGGCACAAGCACAGTTGAAATCAATTCCAGATGTTCGTGAGGACAAAGTTGCCGAACTCAAAGAGCAGATTGAAAATGGCACCTATGAACCAGACGCGGAGAAAATAGCCGAAAAAATGCTCACCGATTCCCTGTTAAACGATTTGACCTGACCGGTTAATCTGACAACCGCTTAAAAACACAAGGGCGATTTAGGAACCATCCTAAATCGCCTTTGTTTTTGGTCCCGACATGAGAACCCATCTCAAAAATGTGGATCAGGGCTCATGGTTAGGCGCGAGTCGGCTCAAAAGCGGAGCATACACGTTAGTATGTGAGCATTTTGAGCCGACTCGCAACACAGCCATGGGCACTTAGACGCAATTTTGAGATGGGTTCTAATAAACGTTGCAATTTAAGCAGTAAGCATACAAACCGGCAGGATCGTTGGCGCGCAGAATATGGTCGATTTCGGTATCGATAACGCTATCATATAATTTTTTTACCGGATGATCCGCCGGGTTCAATGCCGTCAGAACTCCGGTAATTAAGCGATTGAGCCGTTTGATCAACTGCTCCCGGGTGGTCAGGGGCTGCGTAATGTAAGTGACTTCATAATCTTTTAAATCCACCCTTTCAGCGATCGCACTTATGGTATCCTGTAGACTGCCGATTTCATCGACCAATCCCAGCTCCTTGGCAGTGGTTCCGGCCCAAACGCGACCCTGGGCGATTTTTTCCACCGCTTCCGGCTGCATATTGCGGCCTTCAGCGACTCGCTGGATGAAACGCCGATAGCTCTGCTCAATAATCTGATTCATCGATTTGGCAACCAGGTCATTCAGCGGTCGACTGGGATCAAAAGCATCTGAAAGTTTTGTGGTGCCCACGCCATCACTGGTGATGCCCAAAGATTTCAGGCTGCGTTCAAAAGTCGGGAAGGCGCCCCAAACTCCGATCGAGCCGGTAATCGTTGTCGGTGTCGCCCAGATTTGATCTGCCGGTGCGGCCAGCCAGTAGCCCCCCGATGCAGCAATTGATCCCATGGACACGAAAACGGGTTTGCCGGCCCGGCGGGTCAGCTCGATTTCTCTTCTAATCACTTCAGAGGCGGTGGCACTACCGCCGCTGCTATCGACCCGGACCACCAGCGCCTTTACTTGATCATCCTCACGTGCACGGGCGATCAATTCCGCCATTGTATCACCGCCAATTCTACCGGCCGGCTGCTCGCCGTCCATGATGACACCGCTGGCCACAATGATACCAATTTTATCATCATGTGAGGCACTTTCCATCAGCGCAGGACGGATGCGGTTTAGGTATTTATCAAAAGCAATCTGTTTAAAAATGATGCCGTCTTTATCTTTGCCGACAATTTCGACCAGTTCCTCGCGAACCTCATCACGGGTTTTCAGCGCATCCACCAGGCCGAGGTTTAACGCCATCAGGGCGGTGTCTCCGCCGGCTTTTGCCAGGTGGCCGGGAACATTATTGATATAATCATCCAGGCTATGCGGATCCAGGCCCCGTTGTTCCGCAATTACGATTTTGTAGTAATCCCATAAAATATTGAGCCAGGCGAGGTTGGCTTCTTTATCGTAACTGGACATGCTGTCACGCAAAAAGGGTTCGGTGGCCGATTTATAGGTGCCGGCTTTAAAAACATGAAATTGTATCTTTAATTTGTCCAGGGCGGTTTTGTAATACTTTCGATAAACGCCGAAACCATGCAACATGACCCCGCCCATGGGGCTCAAATAAAGCCTGTCTGCATGGGCGGCCAGATAATATTGACCCTGATTGAAGTAATCACCGAAGGCGAAGATCTGCTTACCGCTGCCCTGAAATCGTTCAAGTGCCGCCGCAATGGCCTGAAGCTTGCTGATGCCGGCACCTTTCATTTTTCTGAGGTCAAGGACCAACACTTCTACGCGCCCATCCTCTTTTGCAAAATCAATAACATCGATAATGTCTTTCAAAAGCGTCTCGTCTTTGGCGGCTTCCCCGAAAATGTCGCTGGAGAGCATGGTTTCGCTTTTTTGTTCGACGATATTGCCTTCCGGGGACAGAATCAGCGCGACGCCTTCGGGCACATCCTCGTCGCTGCCCAAAAAAACAACGGCTATCAAGAAAATAATCAGTAAAAGAAACAACAGATTGGCGACAATACGGCGTAAAGTTGATATACTGCTCCAAAAAAAGCTTAAGAATCGCCGGATTTTTCCTGGGGGCCTGTTCATTCGTTTAATACCTCACCTGATGGTTATAAGGAAATATAACCACGAAGGCACAAAGTTCACAAAGAGATTTAGATAAATTTAATATGGCGCCCTTCTTTGCGTTCTTCGTGACCTTTGTGGTTTTATACCTAATTTTTATATAATATAAAACAATTTAGAAGTATTGCATCGCCTGTTCAAATAAAAAAGGACGACTTTTGAGTCGCCCTTTTTTGTTGTTAACGGTTAATGGTAAGGTTCAACAATTGAAAGATGAAGCATTTAGTGAATCGCGATGTTTTTGGGCTTTTGCTTCTCAGGCTTGGGTATTTCGATTTTCAGCAGGCCGTCTTTAAAATCCGCTTTAATCTTGTCCGAATCCACATCGGCCGGCAGGCTGAAAGCGCGCTGAAATTTTCCGTATGCCCGTTCGCGGCGATAGTAATTTTCCTCTTTGACCTCATTGTCAAAGTTGCGCTCACCGCTGAGTGTCAAAACCCGATCTTTCACGTCAACTGCAATATCCTTTTTATCCATTCCGGGAAGTTCTGCTTTAATGACAATTCTATCATCCTCATCATACATATCCACAAGCGGATGCCAGGTGCCCAGGCTCAGATCTTCATCCGATCGGCTGGGTCGGAAAAAGGAATCATCCAACAGGTGACTGAACCGATTCTGCAAGGCGTTCATCTCTCTCCAGGGATTCCATCTAACTAAGTTCATCATTTTTTAATCCTCCTTGCATTAGATTTCTTCATTGGTGTTACATCTAAACTATTATCATTTCTTTTTCTGACCAATACAATAAATACTATTTTTGTATTGTCAATATATGAATTTATTTTTTTTATTGCATTACTTAAAATATGTATTAAATTAAAGTAATGAAAATAACGCGGCCTGGAAACCCCGGTGATTTGGGGGGTAAGGCCAATAATCGAGCACTTCGGTGTTTGATGCTGGAGCACCGGATAACCAGCGTTTAGAGTGATTAAAAACAATTACAAGCTTAATTTAAATCAACAAACGTCAGGAGGAATTTAAAATGAGTAAAATTATCGGAATTGACCTTGGAACGACCAACTCTTGTGTCGCGATCATGGACGGAGGCGATGCAAAAATTATTACCAACCCGGAAGGGGGTCGCACGACACCTTCGATCGTGGCTATTTCAGAGAACGGCGAGCGTCTGGTTGGACAGATTGCCAAAAGACAGGCGGTCACCAATCCTGAAAATACGGTCTTCGGCGTTAAAAGATTAATCGGCCGCCGCTATGATTCTGCGGAAGTGCAGGCCGACATCAAGGTTTTGCCTTATAAAATCGAAAAGGCATCCAACGGCGGTGTACAGATTAACTTGCGCGGAAAGCCCTATCGTCCGGCGGAAATTTCATCTTTTATTCTGGCCGGTATTAAAAAGACGGCCGAAGAGTACCTGGGTGAAACGGTTACCGATGCGGTCATTACGGTGCCGGCCTATTTTAGCGACAGTCAGCGGCAGGCCACCAAGGATGCCGGCAAAATTGCGGGGTTGAACGTATTGCGTATCATCAATGAACCCACCGCGGCCTCGCTGGCCTACGGCCTGGACAAGAAAACCGATGAAAAGATCACGGTATTTGACCTGGGCGGCGGTACATTCGACGTTTCGATTCTTGAAATTGGCGACGGTGTTTTTGAGGTGAAAGCCACCAATGGAAATACCCATTTAGGCGGTGAAGATTTCGACCTCAGATTAATCGATTATCTGGCCGATGAATTTAAAAAGGATCAGGGAATTGATCTTAGAAACGACAAAATGGCCTTGCAGCGGTTAAAAGAGGCCGCTGAAAAAGCCAAGATCGAATTATCCGCGTCTGTGCAAACCGATGTTAATCTGCCGTTTATCACTGCCGACGCCAGCGGCCCCAAGCATCTCAACTTGAAGATCACCCGGGCCAAGCTGGAGGGCCTGGTGGCCGATCTGCTGGATAAACTGGAGCAACCGTGCCGCATTGCTCTCAAAGATGCCGGCTATTCGCCCGCCGATATCAATGAAGTGATCCTGGTGGGCGGTATGACGCGCATGCCGGCGGTTCAGGAACGGGTCAAACGCATTTTTGGTAAAGAACCCAATAAAGGGGTTAACCCCGATGAGGTCGTTGCCATGGGTGCTGCCATCCAGGGCGGCGTTTTAAAAGGCGCTGTTGAGGATGTATTGCTGCTGGACATCACCCCCCTGTCTCTGGGTATTGAGACCCTGGGCGGTGTGATGACCCGCTTGATTGATAAAAATACCACCATTCCGGCAAAAAAGAGTGAAATCTTTACAACGGCCGAAGATAACCAGCCGGCCGTTTCGGTTCACGTTCTGCAGGGAGAGCGGGAAATGGCCCGGGACAACAAAACCCTGGGACGCTTTGAGCTGATGGGTATTGCCCCGGCACCTCGCGGAGTTCCGCAAATTGAAGTGACCTTTGACATCGATGCCAACGGGATTGTGGAGGTGTCCGCCAGGGATTCGGCTACCGGTAAACAGCAGTCGATTCGCATCACCCATTCTTCCGGTTTAACCCAGGATGAAATTGATCGACTGGTTAAGGATGCCGAGCTTCATGCGGAAGAAGATAAAGCCCGCAAAGAGCTGGCGGACGCCCGAAATTCAGCGGATGCGCTGATATATTCCACCGAGAAAACCCTCTCCGAATTGGGTCATCCGGTGGACAGCGGATTAAAGACCGAAGTGGAGCAGACCATTGCCAGCCTCAAGCGAGAAATCGAAGGTGAAAACAGCGTCGAAATCAAGCGCCTGACGGAAACACTGGCCCAGGCCTCCCATCGCCTGGCGGCGTCAGTTTATCAGCAAGCCTCGCCCGGAGGACAACCCCATGGCGCGCATTCCGGAGGCGCACCCGGCGCATCGGCCGGTTCATCTTCCAATACCGATGAAGAAGTCGTTGACGCCGAATATGAGGAAGTCAACTGATAGCAACATATCATCAATAAAAGGCGGCGTACACGATGCGTGCGCCGCCTTTTTCTTCTCTGATCTGGGCTCATCTTGGTTCATGTAAAAAAAAACTTTCTTTCAGCTAAAAATCCGGCTATTTAATATCCTCATGAAAGCCGCCTTTAAAATTATCGGTATCATCATATTGTCATTCCTGGTCGTCGCGGGGTTCTATTTTTATCTGGGCTTGCCGGATGTCAGCGGGCTGAAAGACAAAAATCCCCGAACCACGGCACTAATGGTACAGCGCTACAGGGAGGCTAAAGAAGCCGGCGAGACCTTCCGGATCCGCAAGCAATGGATTGATTTTGAAGCCATACCGAAATTACTGCGTGATACCGTCCGGGTTACGGAAGACGCCAGCTTTTATCAGCACCGGGGCATCGACTTTGCAGAATTAAAAGAGGCCATTAAAAAAAATTGGAAAAAAGGAGAATTTGCCCGGGGTGCCAGCACCATTAGCCAGCAGCTGGCCAAGAATCTTTACCTGTCCACTGAAAAAAGCCTCATCCGTAAAATCAAAGAATATCTGATCACCATGCGCCTCGAAAAGAATTTAAGCAAGGATCGTATCTTTGGCATCTACCTCAATGTTATCGAATGGGGACCGGGGATATTCGGCGTGGAAGCGGCCTCGCAGTATTATTTCCGCAAAGGTGTCAGCCAGCTGAATCTGGAAGAAATGGTCCGGCTGGTAGCCGTCATCCCTAAACCGTTAAAAATCAATCCTACCGAAAATGATGACTGGCTGAAATGGAAAGCAAGGTGGATTTTAGATGCTTTGAGACGATACGCCTATATCGACGAGATGCAATATCAGGCCACCTACGACCGCTTTCAATAACCCCGCCTCTGCCCACACCCATCTTTCCTTTTAAATTCAGAACATCAAAGACTTCATTCATCCAAGATTATTGCCAAAAAATGTAGGATAGATTACTTGATTTAACTAGATTGCAATATTATTAATAATAATATATGGAATGCGGTAATGAATCTTACCAAACGCCACCTATAACCGCAAAGGCAGGGTAAAATGGCAAAAAAGCATAGAAACACACCGTTTGATGAAATAACCTTACCATTGCCGTCACCGGCGGACCTGAGGGGCCGGCAATCGGTTCGCGCAACCTTTAAGTTATCCGCCAGGGCCATTGATGTGATCAGTATCGTGGCCGCGCAACTGGGAATCAAACAGAAATCGCTCTTTGATCATTTGATCGAGGATGTCAAATCGTTGAACGTCATTGCAAACGAAATCGAAGATGAAACCTTCGGTGCTCTGGATCGTATTCAAAAAACCTTTGTTGTCAGCCGACGTACGCTGTCATGTCTGGAAGAAACATCACGCCAGTTTAATGCGCCGCGGGACGCCCTGGTGGAATATTCGATTCAGCGATTGTTGCCGGTAATTGAAAAAGAACGGGAAAGACATCGCAAACGCAAGGATGTATTAAATGATATCAATACTCACCTTCAACAGGGATTGAAAATATTAGAGAAAGCCCGGGCGCTTTTAGGCGAAGAAGATCCGGTTTATGCTAAATTTGAATCCGCCATGCATGCATCCGTAAACGCACAGACCCATATCGAAGATTTTGTAAGAAGAGGAAGTGTCATCGAGGACTTTTGAAGCCGTGGGTTTTTTTAAAGCGAATTGCGGGGCGCTTTATTTCGGAGTTAACGAGAGGCGCCCTTCATCTGTACTCAAGTCCATTTTAAACCGGCGCAGATAATTTAAACCCAGCAGCCCCATATCCGGCAGATTGGGAAGATCCAGCACCAGGGCTTTGACATTATAGGTCTCAAACCCCTCCAGCGTAATAGAATCCAGAACCACCTCAGGTGCATTGATGGCACCGCTGGCCGTATAAACCGTGCGTCGCGGATTGCGGACCGTAATGATTATACCGAGATCGGCGGCGGTTGCATAAGGGATGGTCACCATTGATGCACCCGTATCAACGATAAATTCTTGTAAGGTGCCCTGGTTAAGAGAGGCCGTCACCGGAATTTGCCGGGCACCCGGGGCAAAGCGGATGAGGATTTTTCCTTCCTGTCCTTTCAATTCGGCAATCTGCGACTGTAATCTTGCAACCTGCTCATTGAGCGCCGCCGGATAATTTTTGGATGATAAAAGTCTTTCTGCCGTAGCCCAATCGTTTTCTGCCAGGGCCAATTTTACACCGTATAGGTGAATGTTGAGATCATCCGGGAGCTGCTCGCCACCGCGTTCGTAGACCTGCCAGGCATCCTGAATATCACCGCTGTCAAGCAAAACATTTAGCCAGTTTTGATAAAGATCGGAATGCAGTTTGGCCAGCTTAAGCTTGTCCGGATCTTTTTTCGGCTGCCAGCTGGCAACAACGTTTTCCGTTAAATCGACCGCTTCTTCAAAACCATAACTTTCCGCGGTAAGAATAACCACATCGGACATCAAAGAGACATCATCTGCCTGAACGAGAACCTCGGCATCAAAATAATTGGCCACCTGGACCGCAAAACCATCTTGAACCGCTTGCGCAATCAGCGAACGCAATTGAATTATAATTGCATCGGGTTGCAAATGGGCAGGCCTTTCATTGGCAGACAGCTTAGGAGAAAATCGAAATGCCTGGGTAAAGGCCTCCAGGCGATCCAGATCAGAATAATCTTCTGCCATTTTGATGGCCAGGGCAAACTCTTCTTCGCGGCTATTGGCGAAAGTGAGCCTATAATAATCATCCACCCGAATCTCGGCTCTGAGGCTGCTGCCGACATCGCCCGCCCATAAAAAAGCGCCTTCGACAATATCGCCAAAGGTCCAGCCAACCACTCGATCCGCCTGAATAAATACGCCGGGGTCGCTTATGCTGTCCGGGATGGAACCTTTATAATAATTCCCCTGCCTGCCGATAACCCTGATTTCGATCGGCTCCGGCGGATCCGGGGATCTAAGCGCCAGCCACGTCAACGGTCTGTCCGCCGACCATGCATAAAGCTCCGGGCTTTCGATGGTTAAATCCTCCCGGATGCGCCACAGGCTGATCTGATCCTGATCATCGGTAATGCCGCCTTCAATTTCCAGCTGATTTTCGGAGCTCATCTGAAGAACCCAGCTGGATCCGCCTAAACTGCGCCGGGTGGGCACCGCAATCCAGCCGCCGGCAACCACGGGCACCGTAATTTCCAATATGAGATTTCCGGTGACATCCCCAATCCGAAGCACCCCTGTCGGAATATTTATCTGTTCGGTATCGGATTCACCGACGGTAGCGGGTTCAACGGGAGACGATTCTTGAGGCAATTCGGCCTGCCGGCGCGTCGAAGCCGGCTTTTCAGTGGAAGCGATTTTTGATTTTGCCGGCTGCGGTACGGTGGGAGCCGAACGGTAATAATAATAAAGCCCGCCCAGAACAACCAATACAACAACAGCAACCGGCAGCCACATACGATTGGCCTTTTTGGCCGGCATCTCATGCAGGGGTGCGCCACAGTTATAACAGATATCGGACTCAATGGGATTTTTAATCCGGCATTGGGGACAATCGATAATTTTGTCGTCATTGGCTGTATCTGTGTCCATAATCAAAACCTCGCCTTGATCGGCTTAACGTCAAGCGGACAGGGGGAAGGCAAAGCGTTTGGCATTTTAGATTATAGCACAATTTTATAGGTGTCCCAAACAAATCGGGAATCTAAAGTTGTCAGAATCATATGCTTCTGTCCTCTGTTTTCTGTTCTCTGTCTTCTGCACTTTCCAGCTCCACAAATAAGGTAAGTCCTTCCATTTTTTTGACCCGAACGGCCTGTCCCTCTCCAATTGGTGGTCCTTCTGCGATTTTTTCAGCCCGCCAGAGCTCGCCGCGTATCTGGATATATCCGTCCGGCGCCAGTTTCTCTTTGGTAACCCCGCGCTCACCGAGCATTGAGCGGGACTTCCCGGCGCGATTCCAATCATAGGCACGCCATATAAACGGAAACAAAACCGCGTCTTTGACGATCCAAAAGCCGATAATACTCCAAAAAAGCCACACCGGAATAGCAACCCAATATTGAATTATAATTAATATCAGGATCACGGCCGCAAATTCGGGAATATTCAGCAGGATGTATCTGATATAGATCGATCCCGGTATTTTCATGAATTTTATCCTTTATGAGATAATACGAATAAATTCGCTTTCAAGCAAATTCCGGCCGGATTTGATTTTTGCAATCGCGCGCTCTAAGGCATCGCGTTTATGCCGACCACCATTTTTCAATTTTGCAGTTTGGGTCGGACACAGATACCAGGTACAGATCCAGGGGCGAACGATGCGCGCTAGCCGGCACCCCCTGGGCCCTAAATATCTGCAGGGAGTTTTAAAATCGGTCTTCGGCTGCGCCGGTGATATTGAAAGTCGATTAAAATGCAGAAACAGAAGGTCCTTAAAATCAAACCAGACAATGGCTGCCAGACAGCAGGGTTCGGGACACCGGGCACAGCTATGCGCGCAAAGCTCATCAATGATTGGGAAAACTGCGTTCAGCCATGATTTGATTTCACGAGCGAGAATAGCCGGCTGTTTCAGATCCGGGCGGTGCCGTTGCAGATGATAATCAATTGCCTGGTTGGCCGCTCGCCATGACAGAGGGGTTGCCCACGGTATTCCGGATTCTGATTGTTCATCACTTATGGATTCAGGCATGCTGATAGTCGGCTACGATTAGGGTTAAATCATCATCCAGCGCTTCTTCTGAAGGTTTCCCCGACCAGTTGAATAACTCCCGGATGAGCGCATCTGCAAATTGACCTGCCCGAAGCTGGGCATGGGATCTGATGAATTCTTTTAGCCGCTCCAGGCCAAATAGTGTGCGTGTCGTGTTTGACGTTTCTACGATCCCATCGGTGTAAAGGAGAATCCGATCATCCGGCTTAAGGGCAAAGTGGATGTTCTTAAATTGAATATCCGCAAATTGACCTAGAATAGCTCCTTTTTCACGAAATTCATAAATTTTCTTCTCGGCCGGGCGCCACAACAGCAGCGGCATATGACCCGCACCGGCATAAACCATTTTTTTTTCCTCGATATCAAAGAAAAGATATCCGGCGGTGACAAAATCACTTTCAAGCTTCCCGCATAACACCCGGTTTAAGCCGTCGAGCATTTTGGCTGGATCGGAGGCATGAGATGTATTGGATGCAAACGCAATTTTGACCATGGAGCTAATGAGCGATGCCGGCACCCCGTGGCCGGAGACATCGGCGACAAGAATGCCAAGGTGCTCATCATCCACTTTGGCAAAATCGTAAAAATCACCCGCCACCGATGCCACCGGGACATATCGGGCGGCCAGGCTAAGACCCTCTATCTGAATGGATTCGCCCGGCAGAATAAAAGACTGAATCTGGCGGGCGGTTTCAAGCTCATGGGCAATGGTAATCAGTTCTTTTTCATTTTGGAAAAAACGACGGGCGACAGCATAGCCGAGACAACATATAAGAACAAGAAAGCCCACACCTTCAATTTCGACGATTTCATACCCTTTTGCGAAAAAAGGTGCGAGATTCGCGTGCAAAACGAATAGCCACAAAATCAGAAATCCGACTTTTAGTACTCTCAATTCACGATTGCGGCGCACGTGAGATTGAAAAAAATTAGCGCTGACGACCAAAAAACCGATGAGGACGATAATATTATTGGCAACCATTGCTGCGTCCGGATCCCTTAAATAGACACCCACCGAAATGGCGGTAATAGAGAAGACAATTTGAACTTGCAAAAGTCGTCGAATAGATGATTTCCAGCCTTTGCCGAAAAACTGCTCGGCAAAAATCCAGCCAGGGATCGGAATCAGATAAGTGATAATCCAATGAATATAATTCCAGGAAGGAAATGGAATATCAAAAAGAAACTGAAATGCCCTGGTGCGGGCACCGTATAGAAAACACAATATTCCAAAAGAGATCAGGGGTAGATCGATCGTTTTCCGACGCAGAAGGGACAGCGCAATCAATGCAAGACCGATAACCGACATAAACGTTCCAAAGATGATTTCATAGATATCCCAGCGAGCCAAAACCACGGATTGTGGTCCAGCCGAATTTAGGGCTGATGAATTGCCGGGCGATCCGGAACTCGCCAAACGAACATTGGCGTTTTCAATGGAGCGAGAATTCAGATCTTTGTCGGAATACGGGGGCAGGTCCACATGCCCGCGGCTTTCGGTGGCGTGCTGATCTGAAGCAATACATAAAAAAAGAACACTTAAAATTACAGGTAGAAAAATTTTGTGGCTTACGATGCGCATTGTTCAAAAACACACATGACTACTGCTGCTTGAGAAAACCTCTCACCTGAGAAAGGCTTTCCGGAGATGCCACTAAAAGATGATCGCTGATACGTTGTCCGTCCAGGTATTCATTGAGGTGAAAATCGCTGCCGTCAATTTTGCAGATTTTCCCGCCGGCGGCCTCTACAATCACCCGTGCGGCTGCCAGTCCCTGAAAGGATTCATTGGCGATGATGGCCGCATCGGCACGTCCCATGGCCACATAACATATGTGGGCCGAGGCACACCCCAGGGATCGGACCTTGCCCGGAAACGTGGAATGATAATTTTGATGGAATCGGGAATAGGTTAACAACAGGCTTTCATCATCAACATATCCGGCGGCGGATACCCTGATCTTATCATTGCCCCAAAATGCGTCTTTGCCGGCCCGGGCGTGAAATAAATCGCCGGTAACGGGCATGTAAAACACACCGAATATCGGCCAAAAATTTTCCAGTAAAGCAATGGACATACCCCAGACGGGTATGCCGCCCTGAAAATTGGCCACCCCTTCCAGGGGATCAAATATCCAAAGGTATCGTTTTTCCCCATGGGCGTAATCTTCACTAACCTCGCCAAAGCTAAACATCCGATGCTCGGGAAATTGCTGGTTCAGTCGATCTTGAAAAATATCGGTAAGTTGATTTTCGGCCTCGGTGACCACACTCTCGTCAAATTTTAGGTGGGGTTGGCCTTTGCCGTAGTAGGCCATCGCCTTTTCACCAGCCTGATGGATGGCATCCATCGCAAATTCACTTAACTTATCGATTCCAGGGGCCATAGCACCTCCTTTGGTAAACAAACAGGGTGTTTGGTGTTTCGTACTTTGTGTTTAGCATGGAAGCTTCTAAACACCAAACACAAAATACAAAACACGAATCCTATGTAATCTTTATGACGACCAAAGTAACATCATCTTCGGGAGCACGGTCTCCCACAAAAACATTAAACGCGTTGAAACTGGACTTCAGTATTTCTCGGGCAGCGGCCCCGAAATTCTGGCGGAGGATTTCATGGATGGGTTCTTTGCCGAACATTTCACCTTTAGGATTGCGCGCTTCCCAGAGTCCGTCTGATCCCAGCACGATGATCTGACCTTTTTTCAGGCCGGTTTTTTGAAATTGTTCGTAGCGCCCATCCATGTCTATACCTAAAGCGATACCCTCACCGCGCAGCACTTCAAAGGTATGGGTTGCCGGATCATATAAAATAGCCGGATCATGGCCGGCACGCACCCAATAAAGACACATGTCTGCAACATCAATGGTCAGATAAAACAGGGTCATAAAACCGCCTGATTCCGCGAAATCCCGGACCATCTGGCGGTTAACGTCTGATACAATATCTGCAATATTACCGGGCAACGCGGAGCGCTGCCTGAGAAAAGCCCTGCCGGTGGCCATCATCAGCGCGGATGGAATGCCATGACCGGATACATCGCCGATGACCACGGTGCAACCACCGGGCTGCTTTTCACCGGCGTCCAGGAAATCATAATAATCCCCGCCGGTCTCATCGCAGTAAACGATGGCGGCGGCGATATCCAGACCCTCGACATCCGGGCTCTTCCGGGGCAAAAGGGTCTGCTGAACTTCCTGGGCCAGATACAGCGATTGCCGGATCTGGTCCCGTTCGATAAGGCCTTCGGTCATCTCGTTGAAGCCGTCTCCCAGAACACCGAGTTCATCATTGGAAACCACCCGCACTTTTTGTTTGAAATGCCCTTTCCTTACCCGGCGGACCAGCACCATCATGTCCGTAATCGGTTGAAGGATCGATTTGCCGGAAAGGACATTCAAGCGGGCACCCACGAATACGAAAACGACACCCAGTGCAATTGTAAATACAAGGAACTCCCGGCCAAATTCAGCAGCTGAAATGTCGCTGCCTTCAATCTCCCACAAAATAAATGCCAGGGTGCCGACCAGAATAAGCATCGGTGCGAGGGTACCGACACCGAAGAGCATCCGGATTCTCCTCAGAATTGAAAATCTGATTGTTCCCGGTATGGTAGCCAGCCTGCCGTCGGGGAATAGAATCCGCACCAGCCGTTTTCTGCTGAAGTCTTCCACCAGATAAAATGAAAGAATGGCGGCAATTAAACCCACCATAAATCCGCGGAACTGCACAAAAAAGCCCATCCGCAGGGGCGCATCTCGAAATATCAGGAAAAACGTCCCCAACAGGGCGGTTAAGCCGATCCACATGGATAAGTTGATCAGGCCGATAATCACCGGCAAATTCAATAAGCGGCGTCTGGTCTTTTCCGCCAGGGCAACTTCAATTTTCAAACCCCGACGCAGGCGTTTTATCGTTCGTGTAATGGGACGCTGAACGATATACTGGAACGTAATTCCCATGCAGATCACGAAGGGATAAAATGAGAGGATCACCACCCAGCCGCCGGCTAAAAGAAAGGCCTTCTGAATTTTGAAAAATTCAAGGGGGGTGAACAGATTAAGCACGGCAATGATAAGGAAACCTAAAAGATTTGCGCCGACATTGCGAAGATAAAGTTCGATGAGACGGATGTTCTGAAAAGAAGAATCCAGCGTGGTTTTCAAGCCTGGTGTCCTTTCTCTCGGGAATCTCGCCTGTTCACTGTAAGGAGTTTGAGATCAAAATAACCAGTCAGGTAAAAAGGATCAAGAGGAAAAAAGCCCGATGGGGCTTTTTTTCAGCAGGCTTATTGACATGTTTAAGGAAGAATATTATCCATGTGCGATAGCTCTTGACTCACCTGGAATAGTGGAATATGGGATCTTTGGGCAAGCAGTGAAGCTTTAGCGCTATATGGGGTCTGGCAAATTTGATTTATTGTAATTAGATCTTATCCATTTCTATAGCCGGTATTCCATTTTTCCAGCATTCCAATAAACAGTATTGAGGAGGATGAATTCAAATGGGCTCACAGACGCCGACCCGCGAGGAAGCACTTGCGCTTCTGAGACAATACAACAAAAACGAAAGTCTGATAAAACATGCCATGGCCGTGGAAGGTGTCATGCGCTACATCGCCCGCAAGCGGGGTGAGGACGAGGACAAATGGGGCGTGGTCGGCCTGATTCATGACCTGGACTATGAGCAATTTCCGGATCAGCACTGTAAAAAAACCGAGGAAATTCTCAAAGAAAATGACTGGCCTGAAGAGTATATCCGCGCGGCGATCAGCCACGGCTGGGGAATTTGTACCGATGTCAAACCCGAATCGGATATGGAAAAGGTTCTGTATGCCATCGACGAACTCACCGGATTGGTCGTCACATCAGCCCTGGTGCGGCCCTCTAAAAGCGTCATGGACATGAAAGCCAAATCCGTTAAAAAGAAATGGAAGCAAAAGCAGTTCGCCGCGGGAGTGGATCGCTCCATAATTGAAAAAGGCGCCGAAATGCTGGGCGTGGAACTTGGCGAGCTGATCACCGACACCATCATGGGCATGCGCGAGGTGGCCGAAGAAATCGGTCTGAGGGGAAATGCCGAATAGGTCTCACCGCAAAGACCCAGAGTCCGCAGAGATATTTTCTCCTTTGGTACGCAGATCGCCTTTCCGGCATAAAACAGCACTTATCCGATAAATTCATGACATTAATAACCTGCCCCCAAATGGTTTGGCGGAGCTTTTTTCGTTTTCCGCCCTCTCGGCGGAAAACTAAAGGAACCCTTCTCTGCGTCTCTGCGGTGAATAGAATCAATTATCCGGTCTCAGCCGGCCGCGGTAGAGCGAGAAGTAAATCCCGCCGATACCCAGAACCGAGGAGATAATAAACACCACCTTTATGCTTTTAACCAGCATGGGATAAGATTCCGGCGTAATCTGAGTCCGACCGATAAAGAGCGCAAATACCAGTGTGGCAATTCCCATGCTCAGCATCTGGCCCAAAAGCCGCATGGTACCCACCGAGGCTGAAGCAATTCCGTAAAAGCGTTTATCCACCGAGCTCATAATCGCATTGATGTTGGGTGAGGAAAACAGGCCCGTGCCAAGACCCAATAATACCATGCTGGTAACGATATATCTCAGCGTCGTATCGTTATCCAGAAGGATCAAGAGCACCAGCGCCAAAGCGGTGATACCCATGCCGATCGAGGATATCACGCGCGGTTCCTTTCTGTCTGAAAGTCTGCCCGCATAGGGAGCAGAAATCGCCATAATGACCGGCGTGAACACCAGTATCGTTCCGGCTCCCTGGGGTGTCAATCCTTTAATATATTGCAGATAAAGACTTAGCAAAAAAAATGCGGCAAATGTGGCGCAGTAGTTGATCAGGGCCGCCAGACAGGAAAACGCATATACGCGATTGGTGACAAAAAGGGTAACCTCAAATACCGGATGCGAAACAACCCTTTGCCATTTCACAAACGCGATTAGCCCCACAAGACCGGTTAGAATTAAAATAATACCTACGGTTGCCGGTAAAATTGAAATGCCGTACATAATTGCGAAAATTGCCGTAGCGTAAATAATGGAGCCGGTTAAATCAAATTTTTGATCCGCTGCATCTTTCCATTCTCCTTTTAATTTGAAAATAATGAGCAAGATGATGATCACTCCAAATGGAAGATTGAGCAGAAAAAGACTTCGCCAGCCGAGATAATGGGTTAAAAAGCCCCCGCAAAACGGCCCTAAAGACAGGCCAATGTAAACAGCGGCCACGGCAATACCTAAGACCTTTCCCCGTTCCTGGACAGGATAAATCGAGGTTAAAATCGCAATGCCGGTGGCGAAGCACATGGCGCTGCCGGCACCCTGAAAAATTCGAAAAAAGATCAACATGGGTGCCGAGATCGAAAAGGCGCAAAGCAAAGACGTAAGGGTAAAAAGGCTCATCCCGAGCATGAAGATCTTCTTGCGGCCATAAATATCCGACAGTTTTCCCAAGGGGACCAGGGTCATGGCGGAGGCCAGCAGATAAGATGCGGCTATCCAGCTTAACATGACCGCATCGGCGTTCAGTTCTTTTCCGATGTCCGGCATGGCGATATTGATCGAAGACATCATAAAAGGGGTCAGGAAAGCGCTTAGTGAGGCAATTACAAGGGCGGTTAACTGGGCGGCTCTATCATTCATTGGCATCTATTTTCCATAATAAAGCGGGTTTAGGATTGAGACAACATTTCATAAAATCTTTCAACAGTCAATCGGATAGACGTCCCTTGACCCGCCTGTCACTCTGTAGTACCAATCGTCTGGGATGATATAAAGCCATGGCACGGCATGGGTCTGAATACCGTTTCATTGCTTTTTTATTCTAATTCGATAATGATGAAGATTGCCGCGATCGCACAGAAGCGGAGGAAAATCAGCCATGGAGCAGTTAAAAATTGAAGACCTGAAAGAATTTTCGACGGATAAACGGATACGAAAAAAACTGTTGGGTTCCGAAAAGATCGTTGCCGAGATGGTCTGCTACGAGCCCGGCCAGAGCACCCCGGAACATCCTCATCCGAAACAGGATGAGGTTTTCTACGTTGTCGAAGGCAAAGGCATCATGACCGTAGACGGTAAAGAAATACCCCTGGAACCGACGCGCATGATTCTCGTAAAAGCGCGCGAAAAGCATGGCGTCAGGGCCCTGCCGGACAGCCGTCTGGTCATGATGTTCTTCAAAGCGCCCGGATCAACGAAAGCAGCATCATAGATAGAACCCGTCTCCATCCGCCTGAGGCGTTCCAGGTGTCCATGGGCCGCCAGAATGTGCTGCAGATGGCCCCGCCAATGTGGCGCAGAACGCCAATCCATCTTTTTTTGGGTGGGTTCTGAATGATGATAAGGTCTTGATGAATCATAAATTATGTTTTGATGTGAAAGGAGGAACGTCATGCGAATCGCTGTAATGGGGACCGGGGGAACCGGCGGCTATTTTGGAGGACTCCTGGCCCGGGCCGGGGAAGACGTAACGTTTATCGCGCGAGGGGATCATCTGGAAGCCATTCGCAAAAACGGTCTGGCCATAAAATCCGTTCTGTCCGGTGATTTTACCATTCCGGCTAAGGCCACAGATGATACCCGGGATATGGGTCCCGTCGACCTGGTCTTATTCTGCGTCAAGGCTTACGATAACGCTGCGGCGGCCGACAAAATCCGGCCTTTAATCGGATCGGAAACCATCGTTCTTTCGGTGCAAAACGGCATCGACAATGAGCAGCAGATTGGAGAAGTGATTGGACCGGAACACATTGTGGGTTGTGCCTCGTATGTGTCTTCAATAATCGAGTCTCCCGGCGTCATTGCTCAGACGGGGGGCCCCGGTAAAATTGTTTTAGGGGAGATGCAAGGCGGAAAAAGCGAGCGAACTGAGGCCATACAAAGCACCTTACAAAATTCCGGCATCGCGGCCGAGCTTCATTCGGATATTCAGGTTGCCCTGTGGCAAAAATTTCTTACGATATGCGGCGTGAATGGTATTACCGCGCTGACACGCCTGCCCATGGGAGAAATTCTGGCATGTGAAGAAACACGCAATCTGATGAGGGGCACCATGCAAGAGGTCGAAACAGTTGCACGGGCATGCGGTGCGAACCTTCCTGAAGGCTGTGTGGATCAAACTATGGCCTTTTTTAGCAGCCTGGAGCCATCGGTGCGGGGCTCGATGTATTACGACCTGGCCGGCGGCCGGCGCCTGGAGCTGGAGGTCCTGAATGGAACGGTCGTTCGCCTTGGCGGCGAGTACGGGATCCAGACGCCGATTAATTTTGCCATATATGCAGCTTTGAAACCATACTTAGACGGGACGCCTTCTTCATCATGACGGATAGCAAGTTTACTGGAAACGCTGCCGCCTTTATCGCTTCTGTTCTTTTTGGCGCCTCGGTCGTCGCCACCCGGATGGCCGTAGGAAGTATACCCCCTCTGAGTCTTGCTTTACTCCGGTTCGGTCAGGGGGGATTGATTTTACTTATCTCCCTGATCATTTTCCGACCAGACCTGCTGCGCGTCAGATTAAGTGATTTACCATATCTCTCCCTTCTCGGAGCAGTTCTGTTCACGATTTTTCCGATAACGTTTAACCTGGGCCTTAAATACACCGAGGCTTCACGCGGTGCGCTTATGCTGGCAACCGTGCCGCTTTGGAGTGCCGGGCTGGCTCGCATTGCAAAGAGTGAACACCTTATCTTACGCCAGGTTGGGGGGATCATCCTCACACTTGGCGGAGTGGCCTTTGTCCTTGCCGAACGGGGGTTGACGTGGCAGGGGGGTATTGGGGCGTTGGTTGGGGATTTACTTATGCTTCTGACAGCCATTTGCGGTGCCATTTACGGTGTCCTGGCTCAGAAGATGTTAAAAAAATATAACGCGATAACGGTAACGACTTATGCCATGCTAACCGGGACATGTTTATTAATCCCAGCTGCATTTGTCGAAGGACTTCCTCAAGCGCTGACAAAGATTGACTTTCAGGCCGCCGGCCTCATTCTGTTTTTAGGGATTTGCGGCGGTGCCGTTGGTTACTTTCTGTGGACATTTGCCCTGGCGTATCTAACACCTACCCAGGTTGCGGTGTACATTAATTTAAATCTTATGGCGGCGACCATATTAGGGGCAGTCCTTCTGGCAGAAAAACTGACACCGGTCTTTATCTCGGGTTTCGTTGCGGTTTTAATCGGTGTTTTGCTGGTCAATTGGCCAACAAAGATTGTGTCCGAGCCATTACCTGATTCCAGTCACTGAATATTCGGGTGCTAATTTCACGTCCTTTTACCACCGGAACCAAAGATTTTCGGAGGGAATTCGCGCGTTTCTGGAAAAACGCACACCAAAATGGGAGTTATTATGAATTCTTACAAGCAGGATCTGGCGGTGACGCTTGGTGAGGCGCATGCTTTCAAACAATACATCAACGCTCTGCCACCAGACGCCTGGGAGCAGCAGAGTGCATGCGACCGCTGGACGGTCGGTGATGTCATCGTTCACATGCTGAATGTGAATAACGCCTTCATTACGTTCATATCTCGTGGCCTTCAAGGGATTCAAACGCCGCCGAAAGGTGCCGCTGCGCCCGGAACACTCAGCGCGTCCTCAGCCGCAGAAATATGGCACAGGTCGGTCTTGACCGTTCGCAAACGCCTGGGTAACGAAATTCTGGCTCAATTCAATGTCTCCAGCGATCATTTGGATAAAACCCTGGCTGAAGTCAAAGACGCGGATTGGGAAAAGCCCTGCTACCATCCCGCGGCGGTCTTCCCGGTGCACAGATTCTTAAACGCCTGGACCAGCGAATTGGTCGTGCACGGCTGGGACATTCGATCCCGGTTGGAGCCAGAGGTAGAACTCGCGCCGGACGCTATTCCCCTGGTCCTTAAATACATACCTTCATTTGCCGAATGGTTATTCTGGCCAGAGGGCGAATTACCTGAATCCGTATGCTATCGTTTCGAACTGAACGGGCCCGGAAGTCGGGATATCGATATCGTGGTTGAAGGCGGCAAAGTCGATATCAACAATGCCGCCGATAAACCATCTGATGTGAGGTTTCGCTGCCGCACGGAGACCTTTGTGCTCCTGATGTACGGTCGGCTGAAAGTTAAAGATTTAATTGCATCGGACCAGCTTCTGGCAGAGGGCCCCGTCAACTTAACGGAAGCATTCGGTCGATGGTTCAAAGGCGCCTAAATAAGGGTTAGCCGATTTTAATCACCACGAAACCGGCAGTGGGTCTTTTCACAAGAAGCTGAACTTTATCGTCTTTTTCAACTTCCGAGCGCAGCTCGGTAACGCTTGTGACCGGTTTGCGGTTGACCTCTTTCACCAGATCCCCCCGGCGAACACCGGCCTCATCTGCCTTGCTGCCGGGCTCAACCTCGACAACCAGCACCCCTTTTTCATTTTCCGGATGGCCGAAACGTTTGGCTGTTTCCGGTGTGGCTTCTGCAATCCGAATTCCCAGCTTTTCGCTATCTTCCGATTTGCGCTGTGCCAATGGCCCTGAGTCATCGCGCTTGGCGATTTCGACAGTTACCGTTTTTTCTTTTCCATCTCTAAGGACAGTAATGGCTGCCTTATTACCCACTTCTATACTGGCGATCTTTCTGGTTAAATCGCGACTCGAATCGATGGATTTGCCGTCAACTTCAATGATAATATCATTGGCTTTAATACCGGCTTTATCGGCAGGATCGCCTTCAAAAACCTGGGCGACCAGAGCACCTTTTTTGTCTTTGATTCCGTAATAGTCGGCTAATTCCGGAGAAAGATCCTGAATGCTGACACCCAGCCAGCCACGGGTGACCGCGCCATGGGCCTGGAGTTGGTTGACGACTCCCCGGGCCATGTTCACGGGGATGGCAAAACCAATGCCCTGACCGTTTGCAACAATAGCGGTGTTGATCCCGACCACCTCGCCATTCATGTTCAAAAGCGGCCCGCCGCTGTTTCCCGGGTTGATAGAGGCATCTGTTTGAATAAAATCGTCATAGGGTCCGGAACCGAGGGTGCGTCCTTTGGCGCTGACGATCCCCGCGGTGACGGTCTGCTCAAGGCCGAAGGGGCTGCCAACGGCCACCACCCAGCTGCCCACCGCAAGATCATCCGAATTGCCCAGCTTCAGGGGAACCAGATCTGAAGCGTCTTTTATGCGGATAAGCGCCAGATCCGTATTGGAATCACGGCCCACCAGCTCGGCTTCAAATTCCCTTTCATCGGCCAGTTTTACCGTGATCTGATCGGCATTTTCGATCACATGGTTGTTGGTAACGATATAACCGGCTTTATCAATAATAAAACCGGAACCCAAACTTCTTTGTTTGAAATCCGGAGCGGGGCCCTGCTCGTGCCGGGGTCCGAAAAAATCACGAAAGCGGTCCTGGTCACCAAAGGGATTCTGCTGCCCGAATGGATTCCCGAAGAAATGACGGAAAACAGGCCCCCCGCCTTTCATGGTCTTGACGGTTCTGATATTGACCACACCGTCACGCACTTTCTGGGCCAGGTCACTAAAATTGGCCGGCACCATTACGGTCTTGGATTCCATGTCGGGTATACTCTTGGCCTCGAGCTCATTTTCGAGACCGCATCCCCACAACAATCCGGTCAGCACCAAAATCATGATTCCCAGGCTGAGTTTTCTGAATGGTTTTCTTTTCATGGTTTATACCTCCTTAAGGTTGATGAAAATAAACAGTCCACCGTATGCGGTAACCCACATTAACGCACCCAGATGGCCGCAATATGACCTGAAAATGACCAAAAAGTTAGATTGGTAAGGCTGTCGATTACGTAAAGGCCGGTGAATAAGAAAAGGTCTTCAAATTTAACAATGTGTCATCGGGCACGGGAGCGATGGCGTAATGGCGTAATGGAAATTTGATGGGGGGCGGTTTCTAATAAATTCAAAGGATTCCAACACGCCAGTACTCCAATTTGAAGTGGGTAATGCAATTATTGGTCTAGTATTTTGGAAGAGCGTTGTGAAATCTGTTTAGGAAGCGTGACGGTGAACGTGCTGCCTTGATCCGGAATGCTGGTGACGGTGATATCCCCTCCATGGGCCCGGGCAACGGCTCTGGCGAAACTCAGCCCCAGTCCGATGCCGGCCTCGGAACGACTGGGATCACAACGATAAAAGCGCTCAAAAATACGGGAAATGTCGCCGGCGGAAATACCCATACCCGTATCTTTGATCTTGATCGCAACGGACTGATTGTTCGCAGCGTAAACCGATACGTGAACGCTTCCGCCGGAAGGCGTGTATTTGATGGCATTATCGAGCAGGTTGGCGATCATTCTTTGAATCAGCCGATTATCTCCGGAAATGCTGAAATTCCCCGGCGCATCGCAAACCAATTGCACCGCTTTGTCTTCTGCCGGCGCCTGGAACAGTTCACAGGCATCGCACACAATAGCACCAATGTCCATTTCCCGGGGATCGAGTTTATTTACACCGGTCTCGGTTTTGGAGATCACCAGCATCGTGTTGATCATGTCCAGAAGGCGGTCACACTCTTCGACGGTGCTGGCCGCCATGGTTTCATAATCTTTATCCGAAGCACCGGTGGTTAAGGTAACCTCCGAGATCCCCCGGATGCGCGTAATCGGGCTCTTAAGATCATGGGCAATGTTGTCGCTCATTTCCCGGATGCCGTTGACAAGGGCCTGAATGCGGTCCAGCATCAGATTAAAGGTGATGGCCAGCTGGTCGATTTCGTCCTGGTGTTTTTTCACCGGCACCCGCTCTTTAAGGCTGCCTTCCGATATTTGCCGGGCCGTCTGGGTGACCGTTTCAACACCGGCAACGGCCCGTCGGGCCAGAAACCATCCCATCATGACGGCAAAAACAAATAAGGCGGCCATGGTGGTAACAAATATTTTACGAAAAACCTCAATAAACCCGGTATAATCCTCCATGGATTGACCCAGCTGCAGGATAATTCGGCGGCCGATAATCGTATAGAGAACCCGGATGTTGTGCCTGTGGTCCGGCAGGCGGGTTGTATCAAAAACCGGTCGCTTTTCACGAATCAGCTGGGTGATAGCCGCTTCTCCAATTCCGATATCGCGCCAGTAGGACATATTGGAAGAAGAAAACTCGTTGCCCGCAAAAGAAAGCAAACGGAAAAATATCTTTCTTTCACCGGCAGCCTGGGCCTCGATAATGACCTGGCGTTGAACCGCTTCGAAACCCTCTACCTGTAGAATTGAAGACAGAATGCGGGATTTGCCCAGCAAATCCTCGTCGGTGCGGTCCCGGATGACGGATGTGATCAAGAAGTAGAAAAAGAGAAACGCCACGCAGGAGGTCAGCATAAATAAACCTGCGTACCAGAGGGTCAGGCGAAACGCCAGGGTATGACGGATGCTATTTAGCCTCTTTAAGAACATAGCCCACTCCGCGAACGGTATGGATCAGTCTGGTGGGAAATCTTTTGTCTATTTTCTCGCGCAGCTTGTAAATTCGGGATTCAACCACGTTTGTCTGGGGGTCAAAATAATAATCCCAGACATGTTCCATGATCATGGTTTTGGAAACCACTCGGCCGGCGTTGCGCAGCAGATACTCCAGCAATGAAAATTCCAGCGGCTGCAACTCGATCTTTTTACCGGCCCGCACAACTTCCCGCGTGATTAGGTTCATACTGAGATCGGCGATTGCCAGCTTTGTCGGTTCAGAAACATCGCTGCTTCGCCGGATCAAGGCCTGCAGCCGGGCCAGCAATTCGGAGAATGCAAACGGTTTTGTCAGATAATCGTCCGCTCCCATCTGCAGTCCTTTTACGCGATCATCAACTTCTCCTTTGGCGCTTAAGATAATCACCGGCGTTTTCAGTTTTTCACGGCGCATATTTTCGATGAGTTTTAATCCATCCATCCGGGGGAGCATAATGTCGATAATAGCGGCATCGTAAGGCTCGGTTAACGCCAGATGCAAACCGTCTTCGCCATTGCCTTCATGGTCCACGGCAAATCCTTCGGCTTTTAGACCCTTAAGAATAAAGGAAGCAATCTTTTCATCGTCTTCAACCAGTAAAATACGCATGCGCAAATCCTTGAAAATTACTGGGTCAGCTCCAATAAATTAATTTAGCTAGATCCGCTCATAAAATCCGAATATTGAATTTCTTAATTTCCCAAACAATAAAACATATGTATGCTATTTAAACTAAAGACAACAAAATTTTGAATTTTGGTCATTTGAAATTGTTTCGGATTTCGGGTTTAGGATTTCGAATTTTTCCTATAGCGCTTTATTTGTTCCGTGCCTAATGTTTTGTATCTACCCGCAATGGCGGTCCATTCCTGTTCTGTACGTATCTCCAGGATTTCAAATCCCAGGTTTTTCATTTTGGCAACCACCAGATTTTTATTTTTCTCGAACATTCCGGAGCAGACAAAGATACCGCTTTGAGCCATCACTTCGGGAAGATCATCCAGAAGTTCCAATATGACATGGGTAAAGATATTCGCCACGATAAAATCATATTTAGCATCAATTCCCTCCAGAAGATTGCCGGTGCGCAATGAATAGAATTGAGGATCAATTTCATTCAGCTTGAGGTTGGCGGCAGCAACGTCTACGGCCACCGTATCCTTGTCCACGCCGCAAATCAATCCCGCACCTAGTTTGGCAGCGGTAATCATCAGGATACCCGAGCCTGTGCCGATATCCAAAACCGAATCCGCTGGATTCAGATAGTCTTCAATCAGATGGATACAAAGGGCGGTGGTGGGATGCGTTCCGGTACCAAAGGCCATACCGGGATCCAGTTCCAGGACGATATCATCCGGATCAGCCTTATACGCACACCAGGTGGGTTTGACAACAATTTTCCGGCCGATTTTTTGAGGCGTAAAAAAAGCCTTCCAGGCCTCGGCCCAGTCTTCTTCGGCCAGTTCTTTATAACTGACCCGATAAAGGAGCCCAAAATTCTCTTTTAAAGAGGCAAGCTTTTGTTCCAGAATTTTGCAACGCTTTTTTACCCGGCGGTCTTTGGGAAAATAACCGACAATAGCATGCCGCTCCGGACGGCCGATCGAATCTTCCGCCCAGCCTTCAGCAGGCTTTACGGAGGGGTCTTCTTCAACGATACCCTGCAGGCTGAATTCAAAAAACAGATTGGAAATCAATTCGCCGGCAAGGCGGTCGTCGTCGGCATCAAAAACAACTTTTGCTTCAATCCATTTCATCTTGATTAGTTATTCACGGCAGAGGCGCAAAGCTCGCAGAGTTAACTTTTCTCTGCGCACTCAGCGTCTCTGCGGTGAATCCTAAAACTTCTCCTTGGGGGGGTTGAAGTAGCCGTGTTTGAGATTCGGAAATTCCCTGCGGATCCGATCCAACAGTCTTTTCATTCCGATGGGTTTGCCATTGGGGGCCACACCATCCATTATTTTAAAATATCGAAGCGGGTCAAAATTTAAATTGCGCCATTGAATCATATGAATGCGATGCTGCTTTAAAAATCGGCGCAATGCCTTTATTTCCCGGGGCGTGTCGCTAAATCCGGGACAGTTTAAATAATTAACCGCTACAAAAATATTGCACTCTAAAGCTAAATCAATACTCTTTAAGACATCTGAAAACCGGTAGCCTTGCGGCCGAAAATAGGCACGGTAGCAATCTTCGCGGACACTGTTCATGCTGATGCGAATGCTGTCCAGGCCTGCTTCGATCAGGGCCTTCAGCGCTTCAGGCAGGCTGCCGTTCGTATTTATATTTATGGTGCCGCGACTGGTATTAAATCGAATCAGGCGAATGGCCGGTTCGATGACATCGGCAGCCAGCAAAGGATCTCCCTCGCACCCCTGGCCGAAGCTCACCACACTTTTTTCTACCCGATTGATATGCGTCAGCGCCACTTCTGCAATCTCTTCGGCTGATGGGGTAAACCCGATGCGGTCCTGGCTGTGGGGAATATCGCTGCGCTGCTGTAATGACAGACAGCCCAGACAGCGGGCGTTGCATTGTCTGGCGGTCGGTAGCGGTGCTTCGTAGCGGCCTAAAAAAAAATTTTTGCCTGCCGGGCACCCATACGCCAGAGCACATTTTTCAAGATGCGCTCTGAGGCGATTATCCGGCATCTGCTGGCGCATCTTTTCGATACCGGTGGCGACATCAGCGGGCTTCATCAGTCGCAGATCCTGACGCTTTTCCCGGTCCACAAGGATAACGGCCGATCGAAATTTCCCCCGATGCCACCCCACCGCTCCATATGAAAAAAGCGGCAGCGCTGGCACTTTTTTATTTTCGGCATAGGCTCCCAGATATGAAATGACATAACCCGGAGAATTAAAAGCCGTGACCGGAAAAAGCGGCTCGCCGGGCGCGTAAGGATTCTGACTCAATGCCTCAATTTTACCGCTGCGCATATTAAGCAAAATGGGCTGGCGGTCCGGCAGGTACATCAATTCACTGCCATAAGGCATGTTGCGGGTATTGCCTGGCCGCAGCGGCGTATACGTACGCCCTTCCATCCCCAGGGCGGCAAAACCATCGAGCTCAAAAATTTCTCCCGATGCATTGGCGACCAGAGCGGTCACAAAATCTGTTTTCCGCTTAGCTGACATCAGTTACCTTTTTCCACCGCCGATCTTTATTTTCTGGAGAATTATCGTCAAGGCGAAACTGATTTAAAACCATCTTTTTATGTGTAAGGGCTCTGCTGGAAAAGGGGGATTGAACGATTTAACCAAGCTGATTTTACGGGTACATAACGCACCTGGAATTCCTGCCGTCTGCTTTCAGAATAAACGGGCTGTCCAGCTTAACGTGAGCGACATATGCAGTTTCGTTGACCACCGGCTGCGCCTTTAGCCAGTCCCATTTGATAAAGTCCGAATCGTCCTCGGACACGGTTGCATAGGTGATCCCCAGTGTGGTGATATTATGGAAGAAGTGCGAACCCTGGGATGGGTCGGCCCTCAATTGCGATGAAGCGATTTCAACCATCGCACCCACCCCGCAAATCTCGGCCCAGGTTACGGGAATTCCCAACCAGCGGTCGGCGGACCCCCATCTTCCCGGACCGATCAGCAGATATTTCCGTGAGGCTTTCATCAGTCCGGAATTCAAACTTCCAATCTCCCGGGCGATTTGCTGTGTCTGCCCGGGATCAAAATCGTCCGGCTTCACATAGATGATGTCGGCAATATCATTCGTTTCCGTATTGCCCAGTGCATTGGAGGAGGCGCAAAACGCCCGGGCAGCCTCATCATCGCTGATATCAACCTGAAGCAAATCCGCACGGGCGGTCATGGGCCTGAGCTGCAGAAAGGCGAATTCCGGCCTGGTCTCGGTTCCCTGAGGAAGGTTAACCGAAAACTCCATTTCCACCGGACAGCCCATGCCTTCCTGGCCCAGTGTCAGGACGTCGGAAAGCACTTCGGCCAGGGGAAACCGGCCGTATTTAAGAACCTGGGCGAAGGTGAGGACGCGGTGTCCGGGCATGTGGGAGGAATCTCTGATGCGATGTTCATCCGGAATGTAAGTGCTCGCCAATAATTGTACCGGCGCTTCTGTATCTGCATCGCCGACATCCCTTTTTTCAAGGTTGGCATCCTCATGGATGCCAAGTTCCGGATTATCCCCCTGCATTTTCAAAGCGTAGAAAAGCTGCTGTGAATTTTCCAGAATATCTTCCACGGTGGAACGCTGAGGAAGCAGCTGAGGATATTTAGGGGAAAACCGCAGGGCCTTTTCACCTTCCATAACGGTCTTGCCCAGACCTAAAGCAATGGTGGCGATGCCTTCTTCGGCTTTCATCTTTGCAAAAGGATAGTAATTATAAGACTGGGCAACACCGGATATGGCCGGATAAAAATATTCCCCGTATCTTTCACCAACCAGTTGCTGGACAATTACGGCCATCCGCTCTTCTTCGGTACGATGACCCACCCGTTTTGAAAATGCCTTGGGATCCCGGAAGTAAGTTGAAGCGTACACCAGTTTGATGGCGCTGATCAATTGCGCTAACCGCACATCAGGATCCGGATGATCATTGGGAAGCATATAGGTTCGATACAGGCCGGCGTATGCGCGAAATTGAGCATCCTCCAGCAGGCTGGACGAGCGGATCGCCAGCGGATATTTGATTCTGTCCAGATAGATCCTGAGGTCGTCGGCAATCCACCCGGGAAAGCTGGCGTTGCGAAACGCTTCGGCAATCTCCTCATCGGGTGCTTCTGATTTGGCGAGTTCCCTGAGATGATTTTCTTCGACAAAGACATCAAACCCTTCGGTGGTAATAACCAGGGTTTGGGGAATAAAAATATTGATATCTTCAAACTTTTTATGAATAGCGGGAAACCGCTGGAGCAAATTAGCGACAAAGGCCAGCCCGCGCGCTTTTCCGCCGAGGGACCCTTTGCCGATTTTTAAAAATTCAGTGTCCAGATCGAAATCACTGGCGTCAAAGTTGGTCACCACGCCCTTTTGCCGGCGTTGCCGCCAGGTCTGGATCAATGAAACTAGATATTGCCGGTGGTCTTCAACACTCTTAAAGTCTTCATCCCTTAAAGGACGTACTTTTGAGGCCAGCACGATTTCCGTGCGCGCAAAAAGCCACCTTGAAAAATCATTGCGGGTGGCATGATGAATGAATGAATCCTCCGGAATATGGCGTAACATTTCTTCAAGTTTACGCAAGCTGGGGGCGCGGGCAATCTCCCGTCCGTCGGGTTTACGGAAGACAAAATCGCCGAATCCCAGCTGATCTACAAAAAACGAATGAACCTCCGCATGGAGGCTGGGCGAATTTTTATCAACAAAAGCGGCACCAATTGTTTTGGCTTTTTCTGCATTGGAAGGATCGGAGCTGGTAAGTAAAAGCGGAATATCAAACCGTTCCTTCCTGATCCTTGAGAGAAAGGCCACTCCGGCATTTTCATCCAGCACGCATTTTCGCGGGAAGCGAACATCGGAAATTACACCCAAAACATAGCGTTCATGTTTTTCAAAGAGCTGGTTGGCTTCTTCGAAGCTCTCGGCCACCAGGATTTTGGGCCGTGCACGCATGGTCAGCAGTTTATGTTCTTCGTGGTGCCGATACTCCATTATCGCCTGCGTCTGACTGACCAGTTCTCTGTAAAGCACCGGCAGCAAAGAGGAGATATAGGTCGGAGAATCCTCCACAAAAAGAATAACCCGGATACCGGCAAATTCCGTGTCATGTTCGACGTTTAGACGGTCTTCGGCACTTTTGACCAGGGCCACCAGTATATCGGTGTTGCCGGACCACACAAAGAACCGATCAATACCAGGAGGTCGGGTGAAGTCCAGCTGGCATTCCTGTGTCGGCGGGGGCGATGAATTGTGCGCCAGCAGAACCACGGGCAAATCCGGAACCTTCTTCTTGATTTCATCGCTCAAATCAAAGACATCCATGTCCGCCAGCTGACTCATGGTGATCACCATGTCAAACTTCTTATTTTCAAACGCGGCAAGCGCTTCCTGGGCCGTACCGACCCAGGTAAAACGGGGTGGGTTGCTCAGATTCAGTCCCCTGTATTCATGAATGATACGTTCTGAAAGACGGCAATCTTCTTCCAGAATCCAGGCATCATAAGGCGTCGAAACCAACAGGATATCCCTTATTTTGCGGGCCATCAATTCGTGGAAAATTTTAAAGCGTGGATCAAAATCTTCCGTAAAGCTTTCAATTTCCAGTGCCATGAGAATTATCCACCAAAAAATCTTAAGATTAAAATGGGCTGTTTGTTCAAAAGTGAGACCTATATGGTCATTTCAACCATATCTTTCCAAAAATCTCAATAATTTTGAAAATGTTATCCCAACGACCATCAATGCACAGGACCGCATTTTTCGACTTGCCTTTTTAGCGATATTAATATTATCAATTTAAAGATCTTTAATCCGGACAAGGGGCTAATGCGCATGAATATCTGGATGACGCTTCAAAAGGCGCTGGACTTATTTCCCGAAAAACTGGCCGTAATCGACGGCGAGCGCGCCTTCACCTACCAGCAGATCGGCGAGCGCGTCGGTGGCCTGGCCCGGTTCCTGCAGAGCCAGGGAATTAAGGTCCGGGATCGCGTCGCGATCCTGGAAGTTAATTCGCATGCATTTCTGGAAGCCTATTACGCTGCCGCCGGTCTGGGCGCCATTCTTAACCCGCTAAATTATCGCCTCGCGGCCAGAGAGGTCGCTTTCATTTTAAAAGACGCCGGCAGCCGGTGGTTGATCGCCGGACAACAATTTGCTCCGGTGGTAAAAGGCGTCTTAAAAGAAGACACGCCCCTCGAAGGAATTCTCTGGATTGGTGAAGGGTTGGAACAATCGGCCGCAACTGCATCCTACAATTATGCGGATGCCATCGCCGAACACACCGGGGCTTTCGAGCCCGCAGCCATTGACGAAAACCAGGTGGCTCATCTGTATTACACCAGCGGCACCACCGGGCGGCCCAAAGGGGTGATGCTCACCCATAAAAACGTCTGCAGTCATGCATTGGGAACCATCGCCGAGCTCAAACTGGTGGATACCGATATCTGGGGCCACATAGCGCCCATGTTTCATTTAGCCGACGCCTGGGCCACTTTTGCCATAACCTGGGTGGGCGGACGTCACGTCATGGTCGGCCAATTCGAGCCTGAAACGGTCATGGCGGTTATTGAAAAGGAAAAAATCACCCTGAGCAATTTGATACCCACCATGCTCAACCTGATGATTAAACACCCCAGCGTAAATGACTATGATTTTTCGAGCTTGCGGGTAATCCTCAGCGGCGGCGCCCCCATCGCACCGGAATTGGTCCGCCTGATCATGGAGGCTTTCGGTTGCGATTACATTCAGACCTACGGTATGACCGAAACCAGCCCGTATTTAACCTTTAGCATCTTAAAAGAACACCTGCAGCGCCTTTCTGCGGAAAATCAGTTAAAATACAAATCCAAAACCGGCCGGCCGTTTATCGGTGTGGAGCTAAAAGTTGTGGACGAAAACGGCGTTCCGATTGCTGCCGACGGGCAACAGGTTGGCGAAATCTGGGTGAAGGGGGATAACGTTACCCCCGGATACTGGAATCTTGAAGAAGAAACCGCAAACGCATTCTCAGAGGGATGGTTGCAAACCGGGGATCTGGCAACGCTTGATTCGGAGGGTTACGTCAATATTGTCGATCGTAAAAAGGATATGATCCTCACCGGGGGCGAAAATGTATACTCCACCGAAGTGGAGAACGTTCTTTACATGAACCCAAAAATTTTAGAAGCCGCGGTTTATGGGGTTCCCGATGAACGCTGGGGTGAAGCGGTAAATGCCGCGGTAGTGCTTAAAGAAGGTGAGACGGCGACCGAAAAAGAAATCATCTCCTTCTGCAAAGAATATCAGGCGGCCTACAAGGCCCCCAAGGCCATTGTTTTTATGGATGAGCTGCCCAAAACCGGATCGGGAAAAATTTATAAAAAGGGCCTGCGGGATCCGTACTGGAAAAAAAGAAACGGGTAAAACTTAAAAACGTTTAGTCCTGAACATGCTTCACCAGATGGCCCAGCTCAGGAAAAATTAATCGCGTACAGGCCAGTTTGCAGGCATTGAGGCTGCCCGGCATGCAAAACACAACGGTGCTGCCGATCACACCGGCGGTGGCGCGGGACATAATGGCAGCGGAATCGATTTCCTCCATGCTGAGCTTGGCAAACAGCGGACCAAAAGCGCTCAGCTCTTTGGTAAAAAGGGGGCTGACCGCTTCAATGGTCACATCTTTTCTGGTAATACCGGTTCCGCCGCTCATTAAAATCACCTGGGGATTCGATTCTTTGATCTCCCGGTTCAGAGTAGCGGTGATTTTATCGGCGTCATCGGGAATCACCTTGTGAAAAACAATCCGATGCCCTTTTTTTTCGGTCTGTTCACGGATCCATTGACCGCTGGTGTCATCAATCAACGCCCGGGTGGTGGAAACCGAAATGATGCCTATGGTAACTGATTTGGGTGCTTCTTTTTTATGCTCGTGTACGCCCATGGCTCTGTCATTGGAGTGTTGGAGTGATGGAGTACTGGAATACGGGTTCTTTTAGATAATGAAAGCCTTTCTACATCATAATTTATTTTATGATCAAGAAATATATGCATAAAATCACCGGTAGCCATGCAAACCTCCTGATTTTACCTTGATTTTGACCCACTTTTTTCTTAAGCTGAAATTTTGCGATTCCCGTTAATTACAGGTAAGATTTTGCATCATGGCACCCAAAAATAAATTAGCCTGCACCGGCGTCATCCTCTCCGGCGGATTGTCCACCCGTTATGACGGCACGGAGAAAGCCCTCCTGAAAGTGGGCGGGGTCCGAATTCTGGATCGCATATATGATATTTACCGTCAGTTGTTTGAAGAAATCATTCTGGTAACCAACAGCCCCGAAAAATTTTTGGATTGGGACCTGTTGATTGTATCGGATCTTTTCCCGATTCGAAGTTCTCTGACCGGAATTCATGCCGGTCTCTTTTATATGACCAACCCGTTTGCGTTTATATCGGCTTGCGACACGCCCTTTTTGAAAAAGGAATTGGTTGAAGCCGTAATCGGTAAAATTGAAGCCCAGATCGATATTGTCATGCCCGAAACCGCCGCCGGATTCGAACCCCTTTGCGCGGCCTATTCCAAGCGCTGCCTCCAGCCGGCGCAGCACCATCTCGAGCAGCAGAAATTAAAAATTACAAAAACATTTCGAAAAAGCCGTATCAAAACGATCTCCGAGAAAGTTTTACGTAAAATAGATCCCGATCTGGAGTCGTTTTTCAATATCAATACACCGGATGATTTAAAGCGTGCCGAAGAGATGTTAAAATAGATCGGGTATTGGGTCCCGGGTATTTTGTAAGGGGTGGGGGGTACTGGTAAGCTTTCCGCAGATTTCGTCAATTCGTTAAATGGTCGAATGGTCAAATAGTCTGGAACGGATTAAATCCATTGACGAATTGACCATTTGACTTTTCCATAACTTAAGGAGTTATTATGCCTAAATTTTCCCACATCGATGATGAAGGCCGCGTTCGGATGGTGGATGTGACCGCAAAAAAACCGACGGTTCGCACGGCGGTGGCCGGCGGCACGGTCCTTATGCATCCGGAAACGTTGGTTTTGATTCAAAATCATAAAGTCAAAAAAGGCAATGTCCTTGAGACCGCCCGCATTGCCGGTGTCATGGCCGCCAAAAAAACCTCGGCGCTCATCCCCATGTGCCACCCCCTGAACATTACGCATATTCAGGTTGACTTTGCGCCGGACGCGCCTGCAAGCTGCGTGGGTATTGAAGCAACGGTACGCGCCATTGATCAAACCGGCGTTGAAATGGAAGCCCTCACCGCTGTAGCGGTTGCGGCGCTCACCATCTATGACATGTGCAAATCCCATGATAAAGAGATGACGATCTCAGGGATACAGCTCTTGAAAAAATCGGGCGGCAAAAGCGGCACCTATATTCGAAAAAAAAAATAAGACCCTGAATATCCCCGGCTATTGCAAAGCAAACGTAAACCCCAACAATTCAAACGCGAAACCAATGAAAATTAATATCTCTCACTATTCCAAATGCGCCCTGATATTGACAACTGTCCTTGCGGTTTTCATCGCCGGATGTCCGGCCCCCGTCAAAAGGCCTCCGGAGGAATTGGTGCTGGTCCGCAAGTCCACTTTCTCCTATCCGGATTTTCATGATGACCTGGAACTTGACGGTTTGGAACACAGTATCTTAAAAAGCCTGGAATACCTGGAAAGAGTGCCGGCCGACCGAACCTATCAATTTGGCCGGGACCGCTTTGACGCCGCCCATTTGATACAATCGCTGCAGCATTTTCTGGATTTTATCCGAACGAACCCTTCCCACGGGGAATTAAAAACATTCATACGTTCCAATTACATCGTTTATCAATCGGTGGGCAGAAATCAAAAGGGCGAAGTTTTGTTTACCGGCTATTACGAGCCCCATTTAAGCGGCCGTCTGGATCGGGACGAAGAATTCCAATATCCAATTTACGCTCTGCCGAAGGATCTGATAAAAATAGATCTTTCGCTCTTTAGTGAAAAATACAAAGGGCAGAACATCGTGGGTCGTTACACCGACCAGACGGTGGTCCCATACCATGATCGCCGGGAAATCGATGAAGAAAAAGCACTGGTCGGTAAAGCGGATCCGCTGGTCTGGATTAAAGATCCGGTGGACGTATTTTTCCTGCAGATCCAGGGTTCGGGCAAAGTTTTTCTGGATACCGGCCAGGTGATCAATGTGCACTATCATGGAACCAACGGACGGCCCTACCGTGCCATTGGCGGCCTTTTAATTGAAGAGCAAAAAATACCCCGGGAAGAAATGTCCATGCAAAAAATACGGGCCTATCTGCAGGAGCACCCGGAAGAAATGGCCGCAATCTTTAATTACAACCCCAGCTATGTCTTTTTCAAGATCGAGTCCGAAGGTCCCCTGGGTTATATCAATGTTTTGTTAACCCCCGGCCGGTCTATTGCACTGGACAGACGGATCTTTCCACCGGCGGTTCTGGCCTTCATACAGACAAAAAAACCGATTGTCGACAGTGCCGGTCAGATCGACAGCTGGACGGATTGCAATCGCTTCGTGCTCAACCAGGATACCGGTGGCGCTATTCGAGGGCCGGGTCGTGCGGATCTGTTCTGGGGCAATGGTCCCTATGCCGAGATCGCCGCCGGCCATCTGGCCCATACCGGAACGCTGTATTTTCTGGTTTTAAAACCGGAAAACTAAAATAGTTTATGAGTTCATCTGCTAAATAATCTGCAATAAATCAAACTAAAGAATTGAACTTTATGGAACTGACTGTTATCCGGTTATCCTTGACAGTTTTAACCGAAACCAGTACTAATGGGCTTTTCTGAAGAAATTTAAACCCCAAAAAATAACCAGAGGTAACACATGTTTGGCATCGGCATGCCTGAATTGCTGTTAATCCTGGCGATTGCGCTCATCGTCATCGGTCCTAAAAAATTGCCGGATCTGGCTAGATCGCTCGGTCGAACATTGCGGGAATTTAAGAAAGCAACCAATGAGTTAAAGGAAACCATTAATCTCGATGAGGATTTAGGCGATGTGAAAAAGGCTTTTGATGATCTCGGTGATGATATCAAAGAATCCGCAGGCCTTGATGCCCCGGCGGATTTTAGCCGCCCCGCTGAAGCGGAAACGGCCGATAAAAAAGAGGGCCAGGTTGATGGGGACGGCGAACACGCCGAAACTGAAGATAAAAGCGAAAATGTGAAACCGGCGTCTGATGAATTAAAAGAGGCCGCAAGTGATTCATCCAAAGAAGCAGAAGAAATCGAAGCCGACGCCGAAATAAAAGAAAAGCCAAAAGGAAGCCGCGAAGATGGTTGCTGAGGATGAAAAAATTCCGTTTACCTCTCATCTCGATGAGCTCAGGAGCCGGCTGATCAAATGCTTTATTGCGGTGGGTGTCGGTTTTGTGGCTTCCTATGGTTTCAAGGAGTATCTTTTTAAGATCCTGGTACACCCGCTGATGAAGGTGATGGAGCAGGGGGATCACCTCATCTTCACCGGCCTGCCCGAAGCGTTTTTCACCTATTTAAAAGTTGCGCTTCTGTCCGGTATTATGCTGGGCAGCCCGGTCATCCTGTATCAGTTCTGGATGTTTGTCGCA
>Ga0209536_100000233_pt1 | contig 88039 bp, 83 predicted proteins | sample DeeMarSeWOR28_12_FD_187461 | JGI IMG/M metagenome (GOLD analysis project Ga0209536, IMG submission 187461) | Marine sediment microbial communities from White Oak River estuary, North Carolina - WOR-2-8_12 (SPAdes) (version 2) | ecosystem: Environmental > Aquatic > Marine > Intertidal zone >... | reverse complement strand
GGAGCAGGTCCCAAGGGTTTGGCTGTTCGCCAATTAAAGCGGTACGCGAGCTGGGTTCAGAACGTCGTGAGACAGTTCGGTCCCTATCTGTCGTGGGCGTAGGATACTTGAGGGGAGTTGACCATAGTACGAGAGGACCTGGTTGAACGTATCCCTAGTGTTCCGGTTGTTTCGCCAGAAGCATAGCCGGGTAGCTACATACGGAACCGATAACCGCTGAAAGCATCTAAGCGGGAAGCGGGCCCCAAGATGAGGTATCCCTGGACTTCGGTCCCTAAAGGCCACTTGTAGACTACGAGTTTGATAGGCTGGGTGTGGAAGCGTGGCAACACGTGGAGCTGACCAGTACTAATCGGCCGTGAGGCTTGACCTTCTTCTAAGACACGTTTCGTACGTGGCTCGAGGTCAGGGTTGGAAGGAAGAGCTCGAGACGTTCCATCAAAACGGACGCTCGAACTTGCTTCTGACCGCTTACAAAAGCGGCAAAGAGAAACCTTCTACGGATTCGGTGGCAATGTCGGCAGGGTCACACCCGATCCCATCCCGAACTCGGAAGTTAAGCCTGTCAGAGCCGATGGTACTGCAGGGGCAGCCCTGTGGGAGAGTAGGACGCTGCCGGAATTATGAAAGCCCCGTCTGGAAACAGGCGGGGCTTTCTTCTTTCGTCGGGCGGTGGAGCCCCGGCCGCTGCACCGCGTCGTGCCGACCGAGCTGCCCTTGACGACGGAGACGGACGCGTACATCACGCAGGGGACGCCATACCGAGCTCCGCGGCGTTCGAGGAGATGAGTTTGCGTTTTCGCGATGCATCAGAGTCGAATACAGAACCGAGAGGTTGGCGCTGAGCCGCGGGGCCCCTGCAATGAGTCTCTCGTTGGCGACTTCGATCGGCGCGTTCCTTCTCTTGCTCGGTAGCGCAATCCTCGTCGCTTGGATTGCGTTCTTGATCGGCCGGCGGCTCGGCGCACGTGAAGCACGGCGTGAACATGCCGAGCAGGAGGGGCCAGTCAGCTCCGTGGTCGCAGCCACGCTTGCCATGCTCGCGTTTACACTCGCCATCACGTTCAACTTGGCGCATGAGAAGTACAACGATCGGAAACACCTTGTGCGCGAGGACGTGAAGTCGATTCGGTCCGCGTACGATCGCGCCCTGCTGCTGCCTTCGGAAGCGACTGAGAAAGCACACGCCCTTCTGGCGGAGTACGCGCAGATTCGGGCCTTCGACACCTTCAAAGAGCCCGACCTCCCGCTCGAGCAGGTCATCCGGAGGTCCGAGGTGATCCAGCGCAAGCTGTGGCTTCAGGCGGTTGAGTATCGCGGCGATCCGCAGATCCGCTTCTACTTGGATGCGCTGAGCACGCTCGCGAATGTCCATGCCGAGCGGATCACCATGGGAGCACACGATGGAGTGCCTCTAGCGGTCTGGATCTGTCTCGCCGTCGTAACAGCCCTCGGCATGCTTGCGATGGGCTATCAATTTGGACTCGCCGGATCTCGAAGAATCTGGGCCATGATCCCGCTCGTCATTGCTTTCTGTATTGTCCTCTGCCTTGCTGTAGATCTCGATCGACCGCAGCAAGGAATCCTACGAGTCGATCAGGGTCCGATGATGCGTCTTGCGGAGGAACTCGCCGTTCTCCGCGGCTAAGGGGGCCAAAGCCCAGCCCGGAAGTCATGCGAGACGCGGCGCATCCGATCGGAATAAGCGCATCCGCACCAAGCGACGCGACGTAGCCGGGCTGTGCAGTCGTCGTGGTTCGTGCCTAGTCGAGAAAGTTAACCTTCCATGGACCCACGCCGGTGATTTGCAGCACGGCCGGGCCGTCGACCAGAACGAAGTGATGCGCCTGCTCGGCGTTCACGTAGTAGTCGCCCGGACCAAACCAGCTGACGTTTTCACGGTCGACCTCGTCGCCAAAGCCGACGCCGACCTTGCCTTCCAAGATGGTCACCCGTTCGTTGCGGGGATGCCAATGAGGCTTCATCTCGAACGAGTCGTGGACGCGAAATCGAACCGTGAACAACATCTCCCGTTTGGGATCACCCTCTAGAACCACCATCTCGCATCCTGTTGGCAGGCTGGGCGGACAGGAAACCCACGTCAGCTTCTCGGCGCGCGCAACGAGCTGGGTCTCGCCCTCGGCAAAGCCCGCTTCGATCGCGGTTGCACCCGGACAGCTCGGCTGAGCTTGGGAAGAGGCGCACCCCGAAGCGGCGAGAGCCAGAGAGACGAGACAAAGTGTGTTGCGTCGCATCGGGGGTGAGTACAGCAGGACCGGGGTCTTGATCAAGAGAGAGTGTTCGCGCACGGCCTACCGACCCAGCCTCGCCTTTGCGACGCGCTTCGCACCAAGCACCACTGCATCCTTCAAGTCCAAGGGAAGCGCCTTGCGAATGTTCCTCAGCGTGTCAGCGCGCAGGCGCCTCTTGGACAACGTGTGCGCCACCGAATCGAGCTCCAAGAGCGCCGCGGCCTTGTCACGCGCCGTGTCGAGCAACTGCTCGGCGGGCACCAGCGCGTCGATGAAGCCAGCTTGCAGAGCTTGCTCCGGCGAGAACTGCTCGGACAAGGTCACTGCACGCTCACGCGCCGCAGGGTTCAAGCGAAGTCGAAGCACCTCGCAGGCAACACGCGGCATCGGCAGGCCAATCGCGACTTCGTTGGCCACGTACGTGTACGGGCCTGGCACACCGAAACGATAGTCGCCCGACAACAACATGAACGCGCCCATCGCGTACGCATGTCCAGGCGACGCGATCACCACGGGCGTCGGAAACGACAACAGGCGCGCGGTCAGCGCGTAGCCCGCGCGCAACATCTTGACCGTGGGCACGCCACCGGCGTTCATCACCTTGAGGTCGAACCCCGCCGAGAGGACCCCCTCCCGCCCCGTGATCAGCACGGCTGCGCCCTCCTGCTCTGCGCGTTCGAGCGCCGCGTAGATCTCGCCCAACATGGCCGGCGAAAGTGCGTTGCGCTTGCCATCGTCCATCGTGAGCGTCGCGACCGAGCGGTCGATGTCGAGTGTGACCAACGATCTAGCCATGCGAGCACGCATAGCACGTCAGTTGCCGATCGTGAACGGGGGACAGGGAAAGTTGCAACGAGAGGGTCAATTGAGCCGGCTCTTCGCGGCTGCGTCCAGTGCTCGTTCCACCGCAGCGGCGCTGAAGCCCACGACCACTTCGTCCCCGATCTTGATGGTAGGCACGCTTCGCCGCGGGTTGAGGAGCTCGTATTCCGCGCGCGCCTGCGGATCCTCGTCTACGTCGCGCTCCTCGAAGGCGACTCCCTTCTCTTCGAAGTAGCCACGAGCGCGCTTGCAGACGCCGCACCAGGCGGTCGAGTACATCACTACTGGCACACGGCGCCGGGCAGCGGCGACCTCCCAGTCGGCGGGGCCGCGTTCGTTCGAGCGTCGCTCGGCTCCTGCGGTCGAAGGCCCGCCCGATACGTTGGCTCGCGCCACGGGGTTTTGCAGCGCGCCGGGATCGAGATTCTGAAACGCGCGAATACGCTCCTCGCGAGTCATTGTCGTGTCCTCCAATACGCTTCTGAACGAAATGACTTCGGTTTCGGAGCGTGCGGTCGACGTCGGAGGCTTCTCTGGGAGCTCTTCTTCACGCGAACCCGGAGTCGTGGCTATCGGAGATGGCTCCGGCTCTTCGGTTGCATCCGGCTCCCCCAGCCAATCGTGAAGCTCGCTGCAGCCAGGAAGCGCGATCAACATGACGACGACTGCGAATGATCGCGATCTCGAGATTGCCGATGCGCTCATGGGCACCTCAGTCTATCACTAAACCTACGACTACCCCTGAAAGTCATCAGGATGCTTCATCGAACACCAGGTCGACCTTGATGAACGTCCCCTGGTCGTAGCGCAGGCCTTGAAGGTTGACCGCGACGTTCCTGTCGTCGAAATCGAGGTCGAGCGTCTTCGGATCGACCTTCGAAACCGCTGCGTCGACGATCGCCTCGAGGATGGGTGGCAGGTTCGAGCTCTCGCCGAGCGATACGACGTAGCCCTCGAAATCCGCCTCCGAGATGGTGCCGTCCTTTTCCACGTTGGAGAAGTCGAAAATGATGCTTTCGCCGTCGACGAACACTTCGATCTGCATGTCGGACACGCCCTCGCAGCGGGCCTCGGGGTCGTCGCTCTTCAGGACCGCGCAGCCGGTGTACTCGAGGAGCTCGACCTCGTCGCCACGCATCTGTTCCTTCGTGCGCCGCGCAAGCATGGAATCGAACATGCCGCCACCCCGGTTGAGGAAGCCATCGCCGCAGCCCGAGGCGAGCACGCCAAAGCCAGCGATGAGGACCAGAGCAGCATTGCGAACCGTGACGTAGAGGTTTTGTTCCATCTTACTGACCGCTACGCCGACGGCAGCGAGATGGATTAACGGAGGGTCTGTCGCTTTCTGCGACGCCCCTTGGGGGGCCGGGTCATGCGCCCTTGCGGGCTGGCCCGATTCCTACTTGGGGCGCAGCGTTCTGACCTCGTTCACGGATGCGGTCCTCGTTCGACGCCAAGGTGTACGACATCTCACAATTCGGTGGTCAGGTGCTCGGATCCTGAAGATGCGTGTAATTTATCGTAATTTGTGAGCTGGCTATCTTTGCGTTCACCCCGAGGGGTGCGAGATCTAGGCCCATGCTCTACCGTAACTCATTCATTTTCGCGGCTGCCCCGGTCCTTCTGCTCGCCCTTGGATGCTCCAGCGGCGACGGCTCAGGCGGCACGGCGGCCAAGCTCTCTCCCGAATGCATCGAAGACGCGAGCGACCTCGAAGGTTGGCTTTGCCCGAACGACCTCACGGTCGAGTGTGAAGACGGCGGCGCCGATCCGGAGCTGATCTATTTCGAGCCGTCAGGAGAGCTTCCGGAAAGCTGTAGCGAGATCAACCTCACGCTCAACGATGAAGGGCCCTTTGAAGTGGGCACTCACGACATCGTGATCACCGCCGAAGCAGGCAACGGCGACGGTCAGTCGGTCGAAACGACCTGTGAAGCGACGCTTACCGTGCAAGACACGGAGGCGCCCACGGCCGAGGACGAGGCGATCGAGCTCTGGCCCCCGAACCACAAGTTTCACACCATCACCGGCGAAGATTGTGTGCGAGATGCGTGCGACCAGGATCTACAAGTCGCATTCCTCTCCGCGTCGAGCGACGAGCCAGTCAACGACAAAGGTGACGGCAACACCGAGCCTGACATCATTCTCGAATGCGACCATGTTAAGCTCCGCTCCGAACGCCAGGGCCCAAGCAACGGTCGCGTCTATCGGCTCGGCTGGACGGCGATCGATGATGCCGGAAACCAAACCGACGGTGAGTGCGTCGTCGTCGTCCCTCACGATCAGAGCGGTCGCGAAGCCGTCGACGACGGACCCGCGTACGAAATGATGCTCGACCCCGAAGAGTGTGATCTGGGCACAGGTGGCACAGGCGGCATGGGCGGCATGGGCGGCACAGGCGGCATGGGTGGCACAGGCGGCATGGGCGGCACAGGCGGCATGGGCGGCACAGGTGGCACAGGCGGCGCCGGGGGCGAGGGCGGCAGTGGTGGCGCAGGTGGTCAGGGCGGCATCGAAGTTCCCTGATCGTTCAGCGGAGGCCGAGGGCATCCTCGAGGAGGCCCGTCTCGAAAGGGGCGGGCTTTCTGCTTTTGCGCTACGCCTCCTTTCAGGATGAGCGAAGCGCCTGATGCGAGCCCATCGAAGGAGAAGGTAGTCGATCGCATCAGCGTTCGTGTCGCTGATGTGAGGGGACTCCTGGCGCACATCATCGACACGATACCTCTTCCGGTCCGCAAAGCGCTCCGCCGCGTCCTTTCGGCGGCTTTCTTCGTCGCCATCGGGATCGTGCTGTACCGGCAGCTTTCCGGTCTCGACTGGGCGGAAGTCCTTCGGTCGGTGCCGCGCTCCCCTTGGTTCTACCTCTTGTTCCTCGCTCGATATTTCAGCCTTCCGATCGCGGACACGCTCTCGTATTCGGCGGTCTGGGCGACGAACCTCTTTCGCTACTTCGGCGCGTTCTTGATGAAGCGCCTCTTGAACAGCTCGATCTCGGCGGGCTCGGGCGATGTTTATCTCTTGCTGTGGTCGGTCCGAACGCTTCGCGTGACGTATCGGCAAGCCTTCATGGCCGCAAAGGATGTCACATTGCTTTCGGCGGCGTCGTCGAATGCGGTGGCAGTGATCATACTGGGTGCCTACCTGGCCTTCGGAGACCTATCGCTCATGGAAGCGGTGCATCCGGGCGTTCTCGGCGCCATCATCGGCGTCACCATCCTGACGGCAATATTGAGCCTGCTCGTCGTGCGGTTTCGGGGCAAGGTTCTCGGTGTCAGCGCCCCCGTCATGTGGCGCATCCTTGGCTACCATGGTGTGCGGAGCGGCAGCAGGCTCTTGTTGCTCGGCCTGCAGTGGACCGTGGGCGTGCCCGGATCGAGCTTCTCGGACTGGCTTGGACTGCTCATCGTAGACTTGCTCGTCTCACGGACGCCCTTGATACCATCGCGAGAATTCCTGTTTCTCACGCTCGCATTGGGCCTAGCCGACACCATCCACGCTCCCGAGGTCCAAGTAACCGCGACTCTCCTCACCGACACCGCTTTGATGCAAATCGGCGCAGTCGGCTCGCTACTGACCGGAGTCCTGTGGAGGTCGAAGCCGCACCCTCTTCCGCAGAGCCCCGATAGCGGAGAGTCAGGTTGATCGTGCGCAGGAAAGTGCTGTAAAGGACCTCGTGCGAATCGCGTATTTCGTACATGGAAACGGTCGCGGTCACGCGATGCGCGCGCTCTCTCTGATTCCCGTGCTTCGTGCACACGGCCACGAGGTGCATGTGCATTCGAGCGGTGACGCGGTTGCCATGCTTCACGGCCTCGAAGGTGTGCAGGTCGATTGCCTCGGTCCGGGCCCACGGCTCGCACCGCGCTTTGCCGCGCGCATGGCCGCGGACCTTCGCGTGTTGCGTCACTTGCGGCCTGACGTGGTCATCACCGACGGAGATGCGCCTTCTCTCCATGCGGCGGCAGCATTGCGCATCCCTAGCATTGCGGTCGGGCACGGCCTTCTCTTTGCGCATTGCCGTCTTCCCATCGAGCTTCCGTTCCGCGAGCGTTTGCGCGAAGCGATCAATGCGGCGAGCGCCTCCTGGCTCGCACGACGCGTGATCGTAGTTCACTTCGGCACACTCGACTGCTTCGATCCACGTGCGGTCGTGGCTCGACCCGATCCGCGTCCCGACCTCGCGACAGATCGCGTTCGCGGCGATGCGCTGGTCGTGTATGCCGGCCAGGCCGATCTCTCCGGGTACGTTCGCGAGCTACATCGGCGCGGCCATCCGCTCGTCGTGTTTGGATGTGCGCGCAGCCTGCCCGATGGGGTCGTGGCCCAAGCTCCAGACGTGACTCGCTTTGCAGCTGCCCTTAGCAAAGCCCGTGGCGTGGTCGGGACCGCGGGCTCCAACCTCGTCGCCGAAGCAGCCGCGCTCGGTCGGCCGCTCCTCCTGGTCGCACCTGCGCACATGATCGAGCAACAGGTCAATGCGCGGTTGGCGGAGCGCGACGCATTCGCAGTGGCGGCATCGGCCGAGGAGATCGACATCGAGGCCATCGAGCGCTTCGAAGCGATGTTGGGGCGTGATGTGCCGAAGAACGTGCCGCCGAATCCAACGGTCAGCGAGGCTGTGCTCGCGTGCCTCGCAGAGCTCGCGCCCACGATTTGACTCGCCGCCACCCTTGAGCCATGCCCCGCGCGTGAACGATGCTTCTCCGCTAGACGCGCCGTGGGCTTTGGGTGAGCGCGCGTATGCGCAGGTTCTCCGGCACCTCCGCGAGGCCAATGTGCACATCATCGTGGAGCTCGGCAGCGGTGCCTCCACCGCTGCGCTTGCTCGCGACCTTCCGAGCGCGACCATTCTTTCCGTCGACGATGATCCCACCTACTTCGCGAAAACGCGCGCACGACTTCCCGCAGATGCGAAGGTAGAGATCGTGCACCGTCCGTTGGTGTGGCAGCGTCACGGCGGAGCGCCCTACCTGAGCTATGCGCCCGGTGCCTTCCCCGATGAGGTGGATGCCTTGATCGTGGACGGTCCACCCCATTGGACACGGCGCGGCCGCGAGGCCGGCCTGTATCAGGTGATGCCGTCGTTGAAGGTCGAAGCGCGGATCTTCTTGGACGACTACCGCCGCGCCCCTGAGAAACGGATCGTGCAGAACTGGCTCGACGCATATCCCGGCGCTCTGCGTCTGGTGGAAGTGATCGAGGAGGGCGACCACGTCGCAGTGCTCGAAAAGACGGCGGAAGCCGAATCCCCACGTCCCAGCGCGGCGCGCAGCGCCGATGCCTGGTTGCAAGCGGCGCTTCAGCCTCTCACGAGCCGCGTGCGTCGCCTGGCGCTCCGGGCTCGAGGCCGCTAGCTCTTTTGGCCGTGAGGCATCCGATCATCAAAATCGCGAGAATCAGGCTGCCGACGACGCCATAGACGAAGAGCGACGGGTCTGGAAACGCGCCGGACCGCGCGACCTCCGTGAGAAGAGCGTTGCTCACGGTGATTTGGTTGGGTGTCGGACACATGGCGATTTCTCCCTTCTTCGGGGACTACGCCTGGTGCTCGAAGTTGGATTAACGCCCTAGCATCATGACGATTCCGATGGTTGTGAAGCCTCGCCAAGCCGTCCCGACACGATCCCCATGCCCATCACCAGGTCGGCGACCGGAAAAAAGCGCTACGAGCGCCACGATCGGCTCTTGTGTTAGCCTTCGCAGGTGGCCAGCGTGGTTTCATCACCGTGGGGCCGGTCTGGCGTTGGTTGCTTCCACTGGGCGCTTTGGCCGCTCGATCGATGGCTGACCCGGTGCCTCGCGTCCTTCCGGCTTGTGCGAATGGCTGCCCCGTCGCATGCTCGATGAGGCGTGCTCAAAGGAGGAATTGATGGCGAAATCAATCTCGTTTCGGGACCTGGCGATCGGATTCGCGATTGGGGCTGCTGCGGCCTCGCTGCTCCCGGTCTTTCTTCCCGAAGGCGACGTCCGCAAACGTGACCTTCTCAAGTCCGGGATGAAGAAGACGATGCGCGCCCTCGAGGACGGTGTGGAGCGGCTTGCGCAGTTGCGCGAGAATGTCGAAGATCTTTTGGCCGAGGTCAGTGCCGAAATGGCGGAGGAAGCCAGTAGGACCAATGCCACAGAAGACATCAGAGGCGGAAAGCAAGTCAGCTGAGGCGCCGATGCTGCCAAAGGCGCTGCTTTGCCACCAGACGATCGGACGCTTCCGTGTACGAGTCCCCGAGAGGCGAAAGGACGACGCCTACTTCGCGCAGGTGAAGGAGGCGATCGAGAAATTCCCCTCCGTTGTCGAGGTCGAGACGAGCCCCATGACGGGCAGCGTCCTCGTAGTCCACGCCGGCGATTGCGCCGAGTTGCTGCAACGGGCCGAGCGAGCTGGCCTCTTTCGAAAAACCGAGGAACGTCGCCCGACATCCACCATCGCACACTGGCTCGATCGGCTCGATCGGTTCGACAGAGATTTTCTCTTCGCAAGAATGGAGCAAGAGCCGCAGCGTGCCGCGACCGGGTTGTTCATGCTGGCCGTTTTGCAGATCGTTCGCGGCTCCATCATTCCGTCGGCGCCTTCGCTGCTCGGCGAGGCGATGGGTCTCCTTCGAAAAGCGGGCGCCGACGCCGAACGAACGAAGGGCCGCGACGGCGATGCCTAGGCCAACCTTGCGATGGCGTCCGTCCGCTCCCACGGCAGGTCGAGCTCCGGACGTCCGAACTGCCCGTAGCAGGCGAGGCGCCGGTAGAAGTCCTGCTTGCGCTGCACGGGGAGCCACCGCAGCTCGAAATCCCGAAGGATGCCGCCGAGCCTGAGGTCGAAGGTTTCTTCGATGCGCTTGCTGATCTCCTCATTGGGCACGCGGCCCGTTCCAAACGTTCGGGCCCGGACGGTCACGGCACCAGGCAAGCCGATGGAATAGCTTAACTGCACCTCGCATTCGTCCGCGAGCCCCGCGGCAATGACGTTCTTCGCCGCATGCCGTGCAGCATAGACGCCGATGCGATCGATCCGGGTTGGGTCTTTGCCCGACAGCGCGGACCCACTGCTACGTGCGTAGTCGCCCCAGGTATCCACGCCGGTCTTTCGTCCGGTCGATCCAGAGTGAAGGCGTGGGCCACCCAATACGATCGCTCCTTCGGGATTGATCGAGATGCTGGTCTTCGCATCCGGCCGAATCTCTCCTAATGCAAACGTGGGCTTGATCACCCTTTCCATCAGGTCGTCACGCAACGTGGCGAGAGCGGGCGCGTCCTTCTTCTGGCTCGCGACCAGCGTGACGGAGTGTATGCGATCCGGCCGATTGTCTCGATACTCGACTCCGACCTGGGTCTTTCCATCCGGATTGAGGTAGGGGACGCTGCCGTCGCGTCGCACCTCTGCGAGCTGGCGCGCGAGATCGTGAGCCAACACGATCGGCAACGGCAAGAGCTGCTCGGTTTGATTGCAGGCGAAACCAAACACCGTCGTGTGCTCCGTTGCGGTCAGGCTGTCGAGACCTTTATCGTCGAGCTCGCGTTCGTCGACGCAGAGATCGCTCGAAGGTACCTCATTCAAGCTCGTCATCACGCTGCAGCTTCGCGCATTGAAGCTTTCGTCCTCGTAGCCGATGTCCCGAATGACCTCCCTTGCCAGTCCCGGAATGTCGACCGAGCCCTTCGATGAGAAGTGGACCGCGATGAATACGATCCCCTTCGATACGGCCGTCTCCGCGACCACGCTGGACATTGGATCTTGCTGCAGGTACCGGTCGACGATCGCATCGCTGATCTGGTCGCAGAGCTTGTCTGGATGACCATCGGTCACCGACTCCGAGGTGAATAGGAAGTTCCGTGTCATGGATTCTCTCTCCTCTCCTCCGAGATCTCGGTGTCAGGCCGAACCGCGGAAGGCGCACCGAACTCACGTTTCCAGAAGCCGATCTTCTTGAGGGTCTCGTTGGTGAGCAGCGGAACGCCGGCACCGAGGCCGATGGCGAGCCAATCAGCGACTCCGAGGCGGCCTAGACCGAGCAGCGACCTCAGTCCGGGCACGGTACCCGCTACGAGCTGGAGCGCCAAAGAGCCTCCAACACCGAGCTTCAGCGGAAAATTCATCGGCCCGAGCTCGCGGTCGAAGATCGTGCGGTATTCGGAACGGCACGACAGCGCGTGCAGAAGCTGCGCGATCGTGATCGTCATGAAAGCCACCGAGCGCGGTCTGGGCCCAGGCCCGTATCGGCGCAGCGCCCACGCGTAGCTTCCGATGGTGCCGCCCGCGAGCAATGCCCCCTCGATGATGATGCGCGTGAAGTCCGCGCGGCGAAGCAGCGGATCGTCCGAGCCTCGGGGCGGCCGATCCATGACGTCAGGCTCCGAAGGCTCGACCGCAAGCCCCAGCCCCGGAAAGATGTCGGTGATCAGGTTCAGCCACAAGAGCTGAATCGGAGTCAGCGGCTCCCCCAAACCAGCGCTGATCGATCCCATCATGACCAAGATTTCGCTCGCGTTGCTGGAGAGCAGAAAGTGCACCGACTTCCGGATGTTGTCGTGAATCGTCCGGCCCTGCTTGATCGCCTCGATAAGCGATTCGAGGTCGTCTCGTTCGAGCACGACGTCCGCAACCTCGCGTGCCACCTCCGACCCGGTGGCCCCCATGGCGATCCCAACGTCTGCGGCCCGAAGCGCCGGTCCGTCGTTGATTCCGTCTCCCGTCATCGCGACGACCTTGCCGGCCCGCTGAAGCGCTTGGACGATCTCGAGCTTGTGAGCGGGGCTGACGCGGGAAAACACTTGCACCCGCTGGGCCAAGGAGCTGAGCACCTCCGGGGGGACTTCCTCCATGTGTGTCGAGTCGAGGATCTCGAGCAGCCCGTCGCGCGCCAAATGCAGATCCTTGGCAATGGCGTAGGCCGTGGCGCTCTGGTCGCCCGTGATCATCGCGGTGTCGATGCCAGCGCGATGAAACTCCTCGATCAGCGCCTTCATGCCGGAGCGCGGCGGATCCGTCATGCCCACGAGGCCCAGCCAGATGAGCGGCTCCTTCTCGTGAGGCTCGTCAGGCTCCGCATACGCGATTCCCAGGACGCGCAGCGCGCGCCCCGCCATGTGACCGTTCTCGGCTTCCACGCTCGCATGGTCCGCCTCTTCGAGCGGACGCACCGAGTCTTCCACACGGATCCTGTCGCAGAGGGAAAGAACCTGGTCGGGGCTTCCCTTGACTGCCAACAGAGTCTTGCCGCTCGGCAACGAGTGCGTCGAAACCATGTAGTTCCGATCGTCCGATCGAAGCTGCATGTTAGTCAGTTTGTGATCCCTGCGAAGCGCTTCGACGTCGATTCCGTAGGCGAGCACGAGATTCATCAGGGCACGTTCCGTGGGCGAACCGTGAAGCTCCCAGCCTTTCTCTGCCCTTTCGAGCTCGACCTCGTTGCACAGCGCGACGACCTCGAGCAGGCGTCTCGAGGCCGATCCTTCGGTTTCCCGGAGCTCGTCTTCTACCGATTCACCCGCCGCCAATGCCAGGTCGATGCGGCTTCCGTCCGCAAAGATCGATACGACCGACATCCGGTTCTCGGTGATCGTGCCCGTCTTGTCGAGACAGATGATTTGCGGCGCACCCAGGGTTTCGACGGCATCGAGATGGCGAACGAGCGCATCACGCTTCCGGAGGTCGCGCACGCCGAGCGACAGGACCGTCATCGCGACCGTGGGCAGGCCTTCAGGAAGCGCGGCGACTGCCAACGAAATCGAAGATCGCGTCATTTGCAAGAGCCCATAGCCGCGGAGCATTCCAATCCCAAACATCGCGCCGCAGACCGTGGCGCCGGCCCACACCAACTGGTTGCTGAGCACCCGGAGCTCCCGCTGTGATGGTGTTTCGGGCGGGCTCGCGTGACTCACCAGGTCATGAACACGGCCGAGCTCCGTCGTTGCTCCCGTGGCCACCACGATCGCGACCCCACTACCCCCCGTGACGACCGTCCCGCGGTAGACCATGTTGGTGCGGTCCGCCAGAGGTGCATCGTCCCTATAGAGCGTTGCGGACTGCTTGGTGACCGGGACGCTCTCTCCTGTCAGCGCTGACTCGTCGACATCGAGCCTTTCGGCTTCCAATACGCGCGCATCGGCCACGATGCGTGTCCCTCGCGAAAGCACGAGGAGATCCCCTGGAACGACCTTCTCGGCGGATATCTCGAGCGTGTGCCCATCACGAATGACGCGCGCGCTCGACGGAATGATGGCTGACAACGATCGGATGCTTCTCTCGATTTGTGATTCGGTGCCGAAGCCGATGAGCGCATTGGTCACGACCACGGCGCCGATGACGGCGGCATCGAGGACACCGCCCGTCATCACGGACACGCCCGCCGACACTCCGAGAAGGGCGACGGGAAGGGTCTTGAACTGGTCGAAGAACAGGGACAGCTGGCTTCGCGGCTCGGCGCGGGGCAATGCGTTCGGCCCGTAGCGCGAGAGCAGGTCTTGTAGGCATTCGCCGGGGAGACCGTCGGTGCCCGAGCTCCCGAGCATTTCGATGATCTCTTCCTTGGTTCGCGTGTGCCATGGCGTCTCATCCTGCGAAAATGCGACTCGAATCACCTGGCCGTTCCCATCGGTGCCCGACTCTCCTCGGCTTCGGTGGAGGCCTTCCCTCGCTTTGCGATAAGCCGTCGCGACCAGAGCCGCCATTCGGGAGTCCGACGCCTTGCGGCGGCGGCTTTGGGGAAGCGGCACCACGAGCTCTTGGTCCGCAATCGCGCGGTCGAGCATCCCGCAAAGGTCGTCGAGCTCCAGTCCCGGCTCGAAGAGCACCAGCACGTTGCCGGTTCGCGCGCTGGCACGCGCGACGTAGACGCTGGGATGCGCGCGGAGTGACTGCTCTAGTTGGTGTGCGAGGTGAGCGGAGCGATAGAGCCCGGGAACGCGAACGCGCGCTCGGCCCGGAACCGTTGCGTGTATCGGTTCGACGCGCGACTCTGGGCTGGCTCCTAGGACCTGCATGTGACTGAATTGGTTACGCTTTTTCTATTGGGCAAGCAAGTCGCGAAGGGCTTCGTACACGTCCGGATGGTTCGCCAAATGGACGTGGTGCATGCCGGTAAAGACGGCGCCGCTTCGGAAAGGAATGCGCTTCGTAGGCTCGGGCGTTTCGCCCGATGCGCTCGGCACGCGGACCAACAAGTCACCGAAGAGCTGTCCGATCGGGTGATGCTGGTCTCGTGAGATCGTAGCCGCAAGGAAGTAGTAGCCCACGCCATCGACGAGCGGTACGTTGCGCCGTGCATCGGCGAAGACCTGGTCGGGATCACGGCCCATCCACTCTTCGTCCACCGTGTAGCCGTAGCGGAGATCCTTGATGCCGGCGCTTCGTGCATCGAGCAGCACTGCGGGGACTTCGGCGCCCGCCGCATCCAGGCGACGCAACGCCCAGGTGAGCAGGTTCGTCCCCTTTTCGAGGGGCGCGCCGAGATGTGGGGAGCCGATGCACGCGACGTGCCGAAGCCGCGAAAGCCAAGGCTCTCGGTGCTCGCGAGCGTAGTGGGCGGCGCTCCGCGCCACCAAACCGCCCATGCTGTGTCCCACCACGGCAAGCTCTTCGATGGGGACCGGATAGGCGTCCATGAGCTTGGTGAGCAGCTCGGCCAAAGAGCGGCCGTTGTCGGAAATGTGGCGCCCGGTGTTGTACCGCACGTAGAGCGGCGTGAATCCAAGATCGGATTCCAAGCGGGTCCCGAAAGTCACATCGGGCTTGCCGTAGTGGCGCTCCGAGGAGAGGCTCCAAAGCCATTCGGTCGATGCGAGACCGTGCACGAGAATGCACACCTTCGGCGTTGGGTTCGGAAAAGCAGCATCCAAAGCCTCGCGGGTCGTAGGAAGCCGACGCCCATGGTGGCGAAAGCTCATGCCGAGATCGAGCCGGTTGCGGCGTCCCTGGATGTAGTCACCATAGAAGCCGTTGATCGACGCCTCCAGGGAGTCGACGACCCAGCTCGTGGTCCATGCGGCGTCCGATCGGATCGGCGTGGCCATCTCCAGCGCCTCCGGATCGGCCTGGCGCCCGAGCTGCGCTTCCGCCACCCGCGTTGCGGTGCCGGCCGCGACTCGGGCGACCCCGTTCACGAGCCGAATGGACTCGAATACCCCCGCGCTGATGGTGAGCTGAATCCCGGTTACCAGATCGGCCACGGTCTTGGCCGGCTCGATTGGCGCAAAGCGTCGCACGGACCGTGCCACCGACGCGTCGTGTGTCCGCTCGACTAGATTGGTAATTTCCTCGACCAGGTCGAAGGTCAGGTCCACAAACCCGGGGATGCGCCGCATGGGCCGGCTAGGCTCCGAGGAGCCTTCGCCCCCGATCGGTGAGTGAGAAATGGATGTCGATGAGACCGTCTTCGAACAAGGACGCGGCCCACTCCCAAGGAGGATCGCCGGAGGGGTCGGCAACGTGCGCCCGTAGCGAATCCACCGCGTCGGTAGGCGCTTCCAGCACCTCCTCGAACGACTGATCGACGAACTGCAGCCGACCCGGCCCCCCGTGACGCCATCCAGGCGGATGGTGCGCAGTCAGCGCGCCGTCCACGATGTATTCCCATTCCCCCGCGTCGTTCGGGCAAACCAAGAGCACCGATCCAGCTTCCGAGCGCCCTTTGTACAGGGGTGGAACCTTACCCTCGAGCTTTGGCTCGGGCTTCGCATCGAACAGATGCTCCCGCCACTGCGCTCGTAACGCATCGTCGTCCAGCCAGCGTGCCAATGTCATTTCGAACTGGGACTCGAGATCCTTCAGCTCGGCCTCGCGCTTGCGCCGTAGGCTGCTGTCTTCGCTCTGACGGGCGTGCTCACCCTGCACGTGTCGGTATTCTCGGACGATCTCTCGCAACTGGTCTTCCACTACACGTGTCGGCATAGAACCTCGGCAGTCATGGGTTGGGCTTCAACACGTTCCAGGCCCCGAGCTAAAAGTCAATCACCGAGAGACGCTGACGCCTCTTGTCCTCGGCATGGCGCCAGGAGGTCTCGAGCTTGAGGACGCCGCGAGGACACATGTGAGCGCACATTCCGCATCCTACACAGGATGCCCGGGTGAAGCTCTGGTTCGCCTGTGCATAGGAGCGAACGTCGATTCCCATTTCGCAGTAGGTGCTGCAGTTGCCGCAGGAAATGCACATGTCGGGTTTCACTCGGATGCGAAAACGACCGAGCTTCTGCATGATGCCCATCACTGCCGCCATCGGACAGAAGTTTCGGCACCAGACTCGTGGTCCGAAAAGCGGATAAAACCCCACACCTACGACGCCTGCCAGGACGGCGCCCACCACGAAGCCGTACAAGCTCTTGAGTGACCATGCCTGCGGACCCGCCACGATGTGACTGAACCTCGGGTGATCCGCGCCGATCAAGGCATCGAGACCAAGCAAGAAGGTGAGCACGACGACGATGCCGAGAACCGAATGCACGGCGACCTGCTCGAAGCGCCACGAGCGAGTGGACTTGCTGGTCAGATGCCGCCACGGATCGCCGAAGGTATTGGCCAATCCTCCGCACCCGCACACCCAAGAGCAGTACCAGCGCTTGCCGAGCACCACGGCGAGAATCGGCGCGAGCACCAACGACCCGACCACGGTGTACAGAGCCAGGTAAAGCGGCAGTTGTGCCAGCGTTTGAGGAAAGAAATAGCTGTACTGGAGTGGCCAGAAATACGAGAAGTAGAATTCCGGGGCGCCAAAGAGAGGCATCACGAAGGGAAGCAAGAAAGCCAGGATGACTTGCACGCCGACGTTCACGGCGATTCGCACGCGGTTGTATCGACTGTTGCCGTGGCGACGCAGGTAGTAGATGGCGCCGCCCGTCATCGTGACGGAGTAGAGAAATCCATACAGATACCAGCGATTCCGAAGACCCAGCGCTTCGGCGATCTCGGTGAAGGGTGCGACGCCCAGAACGCTCTTGGCATGCGGCTCCCAGTACAGCACCACGTAAAACGCGATGAGCAGGGCGGCGATCGCAACCGCGATGGAGCTCCGCGCCCGCCAGCCTTCCCGGTAGGTGGGGATCAATCCGTTTTGGCCTTGCTCGTCCATCGCGTCTCCAATGAGCTCAGAATGGCACCTTCGTGGGTCCTGCAATCGCCGGGTTTGGGGCTGGCCCTTCGAGCGCCGGCCGCGCCCTGCCTTTCGGAATGCGCAGTCGAGGCACGAGCTCCGTGTCGAAGCGTGCCTCCTCCAAATGGTCGAGCACCCAGTCGAGGCCTCGACGCTGCTCGAGCCACCGAATCAACACCGAGTGGTCCCACCGGCGTCCAAGCAAATTGAAGCCGACGACGCGGTCGTCCTGCACCACGATACGGGTCGTGCTCCGCACACGTCCCTTCTCCTCGTAGAACCAGCTCTGCTCGCGTTCCACGCTCCAGTTCACGAGACCGACCGTCGTGTACTCGATGTCCATGAGCTTCGCCGAGTTGTACCAAATGCCGCGCTCGTATCGGCTTTCGTCGCCTAGCAGCCGCCTGGCGGCGATTCGTCCTTGATCTCGCGCGGTGTACCAAAGCTGCTCGGGGCGTAGGCTTCCCTCGAACCAGCGGACCGCCGCGCAATCCCCCGCGGCCAAGACGTCCTTTGCGCTCGTATTCAACCCTTCATCGACGACGATTCCACCGGTGCGTTCATCGAGCTCGATCGACGAGCCTTCGAGCCACTTGGTGTTCGGCACCACGCCGATCGCGATGACGACGCAATCGGCATCGTACGCTCCGCGATCGGTTCGGACTCGCTGCACGTTCCCTGCGTCGTCACTTTCGAGCTCCTGCACTTCGTGATCGAGATGCACCTCTACGCCGTGCTCGACGAGTCGCTCGCCGATCCAGGTGGCCTCTCGGGGCTCGAGCGCGATCGGCCAGAACCAGTCTTCCCGAATGAAGAAGTGCGGCCGGAGTCCCGCCGCCACTGCGATTTCGATGGCCTCGATGCCGATGAGACCGCCTCCGATGATCGCGGGCCGCTCAGCCAGTCGTCCCCGCTTGGCCGCTGCCGCCTCGCGAAAGCGGTAGGGAGAGTCGTCGGTCGTCGCCGCGAGATGTGCATCGTGCCTCGGCGGCCGGCCTCCGCGACTCTCGCCCCCATGCACCTCGGCCTCGTACCAAGCGAGGTCTTGCATGGTGACGAAGTGCCCGGTTCCTCGAAGATTGCTCCCCGGCCACGGACCTGGTCTGGGTGTCGACCCGCTCGCGATCAAGAGCCGGTCATAGGCCAATGGCTCGAGGCCTCCTGCGAGGAAGACCTTTTTCTCGTCCGTGTCCAGGCCCACGGCGCGCGCCCGCACCCTTCGAAAACCGAGTCGCTGGTACGCGTCACGCTCGAGCGGCTCGATGTCCTGCTGACTCATTTGCCCGCAGAACACCCACATCAAGGCGGTGCGCGAAAAGTAATGGTCCGACTCCTCGGAGACGATGGTGACATCCCAATCGGGCTGCCGCGCTCGCACACCGAGGGCCGCTTCCATTCCCGCTACGCCATTGCCGATGATGACCACCCGCATTCGGTGCATCTCATATGCGCGAGTATCATGGATGTTTCACAAGGTCATCATGAAGGTTGCTCTCATACGCACATTCACTCAGCTGGACGTCGAGGACGGATCGATGGGAACCGAGTTGCAGCTGAGTGAGGTGCCCATGTCGGTCGAATCGGGTATGCGCCGGGGCGCGGTTCTCGGTGCAGCGTTCGGCTAGACGACAGAGCAGCCTCTCAAGCCTCCGCCTACTCAGGAGACCAAGTGGCTCTGCGCGTCACTCGTCATGATGAAGAGTGGGAGATCACTTAGCGATTTGAACTTCGGGCGTAGACGGTCGGTGTCGTAGTACTTCGCCACGTCGACGGCTTTCTTGGCGCCCGAGATGGTGTCGAGCGGCACGTTGCCATATCGGCCGTTTCGCACCGAGACGAGCCGGCCCGAGGTGCCTGCTTCGATTAGATCGAAGGCCAAGTTTCCGAATGCCATCGGGACGATCGAGTCGAGCGCGTCGGGATCTCCGCAGCGAACGAGGTAACCCAGGCGCTGATTGACCACGTCGACACGACGGCCTTGATTGTACCGAGGCGACAGCTTCTTGAGGGCGTTGGCGACGCGATCGCCGATGCCCCCGAGCTTGCGGTGGCCGAACTGATCCACCTCTTGCCCCTCGAAAGACATCTCCTCGTCACCGGCCATCTGCGCGCCTTCGGACACGAGCACCACCGAATAGCGGCTCGGATTGCGGTTACGATCCTCTACCAGCAGCTCGGTGAGGCGCTCCATGTCGAAGCGGTACTCCGGGATGACGCAACGGTTGGCCGCTCCACCCATGGTCGGCAAAAGCGCAGTGTATCCTGCATAGCGTCCGAACACCTCGATCACGAGAAATCGCTCGTGGGAGCCGGCCGTCGTGCGCAGCTTGTGCGTGAGCTCGATGGTGCGGGTGACGCAGGTGCTGAATCCGATGCAATAGTCCGTGCCCGGCACGTCGTTGTCCATCGTCTTCGGTATTGCAACGACAGGCACGCCGCGTCGATGTAGCTCTCCCGCGTAACTGAGCGTGTCGTCACCGCCAATCGGAATCAGGTGGTCGACGCCGAGAAAATCCAGATTCTTGAGAACATCGTCCGTGATGTCGTTGACGTCATCGGTGTGCTTGTCTTGGAGATGGGGCGGCACGAGACCCTTGGGCAAGTGACTCGGCCGCGTTCTGGAGGTGTGCAGAAACGTGCCACCTGTACGGCCGGCTCTGTTCACCACCTCTTCGGTCAGCACCTGCACGTGGGGGCTATTGTCAGCGTCCTTGTCCGGGATGACGTCCACCAGGCCACCCCACCCACGCCGGATGCCGATGACGCGATGGCCTTCGCGCAGTGCACGAACAGTCACGGCGCGAATGGCCGGATTGAGCCCCGGAACGTCACCCCCGCCCGTTAGAATGCCGATGGTCGATTTCATGCGCCAACTCTAGCGCATGTCGACCGCCGATCTAAAGGCTCTCGTCAGGCGGCGGGCGGCGGCTCACTCACGCGCTCCGCTACGCGGGAGTTTTCGAGGAGTTGGCGGACCGATTCCTGGTCGACCTCTCCCTGACCGCTGATTGCATCAGTGGTGACGCGTGGAAGGGTGATGCGGTCCCCCGGAGAAGCAATATTGTGAACCGCATCAAGAGAAACCTCGTGCTCGGCTTCGCAGGTGGTCTTCGTCCAGGTCGCGTGGGACGAACCGGGCCAGACCAGTATAGGCAGTCGTTGCTGCGCCGTGAAAAGTGCGCTGTCTCACCAAGTGTTGTAGGGACGCTCGACGAGATTCGAATTGAAGTAACGGGGATCTTCGGTCACTTCCGCGCCAATCCAATCGGGTCTTTCGAAGGCTTCATCCTCGGACTCGAGCTCTAGCTCGGCGATGACGAGGCCGTCGTTCTCTCCTTCGAAGACGTCGATCTCCCAGGTATGCATGCCCGAGGTGATCGTGTGACGCACTTTTTCTATGAGAGGGCGCTTGCACAGTGTCTCGAGCATCCGTTGCGCATCATCCATCGGGATCTCGTACTCGAATTCCGCACGACGAGAGCCAAGCGTCTTTCCCTTGATCGTGAGCGAGCCTTTATCGCCTGCGATACGAACGCGAACCGTTCGTTCGGGATCCGTCGACAGGAAGCCTTGGCAGTATCGCACCGCCGGCCCTCTTTCGCGCCAGCCGTCCCCGGTGACGAGAAACTTTCGCTCGATTTCTTCGCCCATTGCCGATCTCCAACCGGATCCTGCCAACTCGCCACGTTTGTATCACATGCGCCGCCTTGAACCGAAAGAGGGCCCAGGCTACCTGGGGCGGTCTTGCGACTCAACGCACAGCAGCAGGCGGCGGTAGAGCATGGAGAGGGGCCGTTGTTGGTTCTGGCGGGCGCGGGCTCTGGGAAGACGCGCGTCATCACCGCCCGGATCGCGCGTCTGCTCACAAGTGGCGTCGACCCGCGCGCGCTCTTGGCGGTGACCTTCACCAACAAGGCTGCCGCCGAGATGCGGGATCGGGTCGGAGCCATGGTGGGTCCCGATGCTGCCAATGCGATCTGGTTGTCGACGTTTCACAGCTTCGGGGTCCGTTTCGTGCGCGAAGAGGCGAAGGCGTTGGGCCTCGGCTCGCGGTTCACGATCTTCGATCAAGGCGACAGTCTCGGTGTGATCCGCGAGCTGCTGCGCACCGAAGGCAAAGCGGAGCGCAAGCTGGATGCGCAGGCCATCTTGTCCCGCATTTCTCTCTGGAAGAACGCGCTGTTGCGGCCCGACCAGGTGCGCCCCAAAGACGAAGAATATGACCAAGAGGCAGCAAGCCTCTACCCGAGCTACGAAGCCAGCCTGGCCGGCATGCACGCCGTCGATTTCGATGACCTCGTCGTCAAGCCGGTCGTGCTCTTACGAGATCAACCGCGCATCCGGAGCAAGTGGCGCGCCCGCTTCGCCCACATCTTGGTGGACGAATTTCAGGACACCAACGTGGCACAGCTCGATCTCGTTCGCCTGCTTGCCAACGAAAGGGCCAACGTGTGCGTCGTAGGAGACGACGATCAATCGATCTACGGATGGCGCGGTGCATGCGTAGACAACATCCTCGATTTCGAAGCACATTTTCCAGGGGCGATCGTGACCAAGCTTGAACATAACTACCGATCGCGACCGTCCATTCTAAATGTGGCGAACGCCGCGATCGCACGGTCGACGAGGCGCCCCTATGCCAAAGTGCTCAAGCCGGCGCGGCAGAGCGGGCCGCCGGTGCGCCTTTGCGCGCTACTCGAGCCCCAAGACGAAGCGAAGTTCGTCGCTTCGGAGATCCGGGAGCTACAAAAGCAAGGAACCGACCCGACCGAGATCGCCGTTCTCTACCGTTCGAATGCTCAAGCCAAGCTCCTCGAGGAAGAGCTTCGCGTCGCGGGAGTCGCCTATCGTGTGTTCGGGGGAACCAAGCTCTTCGACCGCAAAGAGATCAAGGATGGGATCGCGTATCTCCGCGTTGCGCTCAATCCTCGCGACGAGCTTTCATTGCGACGAATCATCAACGTCCCGTCGAGGGGGCTCGGCGCCCAGTCGCTCGCGCACATCGTCGAGCACGCGAACATCCATCGCATGAGCCTTTTTCGCGCGCTTCGCACTGCGGATGGCATCGACGCCCTATCGGGGCGCGCGAGAGGCGCGGCCGTTCGGCTGGCCGAAGCGATCGAAACGGCGGGCAAGGGCTTTCGAGCTGGGCTCATGACCGACACCGCCGAGTCGCTGTTGCGCACCGTGGGAATGTTGGATACGGCGGCCGACCCGAGCACCGAGGCCCAAAGACGCACCGCGAACATTCGCTTCTTGCTTCGGAGCGTCGAGAGGCTCGAGGCGCGAGCGGGCGCTGACCGAGAGGCGTTGCAGCAGCTTCTGCATCACCTCGCTCTCGATCCCACCGACGCGGACGACGCGGAGCCCGGTCGGCACGTGACTCTGTCCTCGTTGCATTCCGCCAAGGGACTCGAGTTTTCCGTGGTATTCCTAATCGGATGTGTCGAGGGAGCGCTTCCCCACGTGAGAACGACGGACCCTCGAATCACCGATGTCTCGGTTGCCGACATCGAGGAAGAACGCCGCTTGTTCTACGTCGGCGTCACCAGGGCGCGCGACCTGCTCTACCTGACGAGACATCGGGAGCGCGTTCACCGGGGCCGCATCGCCAAGGTCGCGCCAAGCCGCTTCCTCGAAGGGCTCCCCGACGCAGACGTCGAAAGCTACCAAGCGGCCGAAAGCCGGGAGCTCGAACGGCACGAGGTCGCAGACATGGCCAAAGCGCTGCTCGAACGCCTCGGCGCATCGAGCCCCTGAGCTACCGCGCGTTCGGCCCGAACAGCGCCTTGGTGTGAACCGAAGCGCCGACCGTCACGAACCACGTATCCCCGATGTTGAAGGTATCGATCCCGGGCGGGGGGTTCGCCGTCATGAGCGGATCCCAGCCAAACTGCGCAAAGATGTCGGTGAGCACCTTCCCTCGATGCGTGTACCCGCCTCCGAGGAACAACGGAAGCTCGACGACGTTCTTGGCGCCATCGCCGCCGCCGACGTTGACCAATCCAACACCGCCGCCGATCTCGAGGAAGCCCCCATCGGTGACGTTGATGACGCTGGCGCCGGAGAAGATGAAGTCGGCCGTGTTGTTCGAAGGATTGGCGATGAACGCAGCGTACTTGTCGCCGTTTCGGTAACGAACGTTGATGGTCATGTCCATCGTGAAGAGATCGAAAAGCTCCACGATGCGCAGGGGAATGCCTGCGGTCAGTGAAAAGTCGGTGTTGGCCGGCAAGACGAGAACGAGGTCGACCGCCGCGAAGGCCACATCGCTTTGTGCGTACTGGTATCGCGCATAGACCGGAATGTCTCCGTAGCTGGCATTGGGCGAAAAGATGACGCTGATGAGACTGAGGCCTCCTGGAGCTGGAACGGCTCCGGTGAGCTCGGTGCTAAGGCCGATCTCGAGCTTGTCGACCGGGCTGATCGCCGCGCCGATGTCCAAGGACGAGAAGGTATCCGGACCGAAAGTGCCTCCGACGCGAACCCGTCCGTCCGCGCGGACCATGCCTTCGTCCAGCACCAGAGGCCTTCGCGCAAAGCGCATCGGATACCCGTGCGCAAAGACCGGTGTTGCTGCTTCCTCCTCGGCCGCGGTTCCCTCGTCTTGTGCGAGCGCCCCGCTGGCCGGCGCGCTCAGAATCCAGGTGAGTAGCGCAGCGATGAACGTTCGGCCTAGGCCTCGATACGTCGGCATGGCGCGGACTGTATTGTTCCGCATCTCGGCGGTCGAGGCTTTTCGACGATTGGACGAAATTTCAGAGTCGTCAACGACGACTTTGGATGGAACCTGCTCGGCTATGCCGACGGCTCCCTCGCCCAAGCGGAGGTTCGTCCCTTTACCATCGGCGATGACCGCATGAGCAGCCACGACAACCTCGACATCCAGCCGTTCACCAACAACGTGTACGTCATCGAAGACGACGACTTCGGCGAGATCTGGGCCTGCCTCCCCGACGGCGATGACCGGGACTTCTACACCGATGGTTGCGTCTCGATGCTGTCGATCCGTGATCCGGATGCAGAGCCGAGCGGTTTCATCTTCGACGGAACCGGCGAGCTGGCGTACTACCACGTCCAGCATGGACAACAGTTCGACAGCCTTCGGGACTTCGACTCGAACCCGGTCAACGGCCAGACCGACGACCTGATCAAGATCACCGGCTTCAAGCTCAAGCCCAAGAAGCGAGGATGGTGGTCCTGGTGAGGCCACCAGCTCGCTGAGCGTCGAGGATCACAGTCGGGCGGCGGCGACAGGAAACTGCGCCGCCGTACCACGCAATTCGTGCGGCGAGCTTGGATCAGAACGCAAAATATGCGCGCAGTTCCGATCGAAACGTCATCGATCGTCACGAAAATTTCCAGATCGTATTCTGAGGTTTCGTGTTGTAATCGAGGCCTTCCCCGCAACACCCCCCAAACGCGCGGAGACCCCCAATTTCCCAACAAAAGAGAGCAAGAGGAGGTAGCGATGTCAGATTCGCGAGACTTTCTTCGGTTCGTCGGGCGAGCAGGCGTGAGCATAGGGCTCTCGCTGTCCCTCGCCTTGGTCTTCGGTTTGCTGCAAGCAAGCCCGGCCGTTGCCCAGCACGGTGGCAACCCGCAGCCGATGCCCGCGTCGTCGCTCGACCCGATGAGCATCGACAAGTACGTCGATCCGCTGGTCATCCCACCGGCGATTCCCCGCACATCCAAGATCAACGTCAAGGGCGGCAAGAACGTCGATTACTACGAGATCGCCGTACGTCAGTTCCAGCAGCAGATCTTGCCGACGGGCATGCCGTCGACGACGGTATGGAGCTACGGCGCCGTAGGCGCGCCGGCGACCTTCAACTATCCCGCGTTCACCATCGAGGCCAAATGGAAGTCGCCGGTTCGTGTGAAGTGGATCAACGAGCTCGTCGAGGATCCCATCGACTGCTTCTACACGCCGGGCGGTCCCGTCAACGCGGACTCCTGTAACTACCTGCCGCATCTCTTGCCGGTCGACCAGACTTTGCACTGGGCGAATCCAGCCATCGACACCCAGTGCAAGAACGGGATGATCGGAACCGACTGTCGTACCAACGATCCGGGCTTCTACCAGGGTCCGGTGCCGATGATCGTCCACGTACACGGCGCCGAAACCTACGAATGGTCGGACGGATATCCGGAGGCGTGGTATCTGCCCGCGGCAAACAATCTGAACGGCGACTATGCGACTGGAGGATCCTTCTTCGACGTTTTCAATGACGGCGCCGATGCGTTCTTCGCGAACGCCAACGCCAAGAATGCGCCCAATCCCGCGTGGCAAGAAGGGAGCGTCACCTTCGAGTATCCAAACGACCAAGAAGCAACCACACTTTGGTACCACGATCACACGCTCGGCATGACTCGCCTCAACGTCTACGCGGGCCCGGCAGGCTTCTACATCCTGCGCGGCGGGCCGGGAGACGCCGTGATCGGCACCCTGCCCGGGCCGGCACCTGCGCTCGGCGATCCCCCAGGGCTCGATTACTACGAGATCCCGATCGCCATTCAGGATCGATCCTTCAATGAAGACGGGTCGCTCTACTACCCCGACAATCGCGCCTTCTTCGAAGGGCTCGAGCCCAACCAGCTCCAGATTCCCTTCATTCCGGATAGCGACGTATCACCGATTTGGAACCCCGAGTTCTTCGGCAACACGATCGTGACCAATGGCAAGACCTGGCCGTATCTCGACACCGAGCCGCGTCGCTACCGATTCCGCTTCCTCAATGGCAGCCAATCGCGGTTCCTCATCTTGCGCCTCGTGACGGCGACCGATCCGGACGACCCGAGCACTTGGGTGGAGGTCCCGGGCGCATTCTGGCAGATCGGCGCCGAGCAGGGCTTCTTGCCCGCGCCAATCCAGCTGGACGAGCTCTTGATGGGTCCGGCGGAGCGCGCAGACACCATCATGGACTTCAGCGCGATCGCCGTGCCAGCGGGCTCCGGCTTGTACTTGGTCAACGTGGCGCCAGACGACCCGTTCGGTGGCGGCACGGTCGGGGTCGACTTCGATCCTGCCGATCCGATGACGACGGGGCAGGTGATGGAGCTCCGGCCGGTGCCTCTGAAGAGCCCCGATGCGAGCACTCCGCCGGCACAGCTTCTTCTGCCGGCGCCTCCGGTGCTGCCTGCAGCGACCCAGGCCACCCGCACGATCACGCTCAACGAGGAAGAGTCGGCCACGGTGTGCGTCGTCGAAGACATGGACGGCAACGTAGTCGAGGTCGACTGCACGAATCCGGCCGCAGAGCCATTCGGTCCGACCGAAGCGCTGCTGGGCGTGTTGGAAGCCGATGGCAGCTCCACCCCGCTCATGTGGGCCGACCCCACCAGCGAGAACGTCTCGGCCGCGGGCAATACCGAGGTTTGGGAGATCTACAACTTCACCGCGGATGCCCACCCGATCCACATCCACTTGGTGCAGTTCCAAGTGGTGGACCGACAGGCGCTTGCGACCGACGAGGAAGGGATGGCCACGCAGCCCGCCCAGTTGATCGGTCAACCCCGTCCGCCCGAGGTCTGGGAGACCGGCTACAAGGATACGGTCATCGCCTATCCCGGCGAGGTCACCCGCGTCAAAGCCACCTTCCCGCTAAACGGTCTCTTCGTGTGGCATTGCCACATCCTCGAGCACGAGGACAATGAGATGATGCGACCCTACTGCGTGGGCAATACAGCGGCGTGCCAGCAGCACAACAGCAACTAGGCACATCACGGCAACTGACGACCGAGATGGAAACGTGACTGCGCGCGGTGGCCCGCGCCTTCGGGTACCGGGCTACCGCGCGCTCTTTTCCTGCCACCAGCGGGGCAGATCCGCGATGGAATCGAGCACCGCATCGGGCTTGATTTCGCCATCGAGGTCGCGCGGACGGAACTTGCCGGTTCGAACCAAGACGCCGATGAGCCCGGCGCCCTGCGCTCCGCCGACGTCGGCCCGAATGTCATCACCGATCATCACCGTCTGGTCTGGGAGCACGCCCAGCTTCTGAACCGCGGCGGTGAAGAAGCCCGCTGCGGGCTTGCCCATCACTACCGCCCTGCAATCGGCTGCGTGCTCCAGCGCCTTGATGAAGGGGGCGACATCCAATACCAATCCGTCGGCTCCCTGCGCATACCGCGACATCCCGAGCGCAACCAGAACCGGCCTCGGCTCCGCCATCAACAATCGAAACGCGCGGTTGAGGGTATCGAAGCTCCATGCACGGCCGATGTCTCCTACCACCACGCTGCCCGCGCCTTTCTCGGCGGAATCGTCCAAGAGCTGCAATCCCTCGAAGTCTTCGCGCGTTGCATCGCGTACGAAGAGCGCGAGCGGAATAGCGCCGCGCTCCGCTAGATAGTCCCTTGCTGCCACCGGCGGAGCGAAGATCTGATCCGCCGATACCGACAGGCCCATTGCCGAGAGCCGCTCCACGAGCGCACGCCGCGGCTTGGAGCTGGTGTTCGTCACGAACAAATGGGGAATGTGGCGCTCCTCGAACCACTGCACGGTTTCGATCGCGCCCTCGATGACGCGGTCACCCCGATACAGCACACCATCGAGGTCGAAGAGAAGCGCTCGCATGGCAACCTCCTCTCCCTAGTCGTGTCTTCGATTGTAAGGCCCCGCCTCGAAATTGGGAGCAGGCCGTGCTAGCGCGCTTCGATTTTCACGTAGTCGCGCTTCGTCTGGCCCATGTACACCTGACGAGGCCGGCCGATGCGAAGGTCGGGATCCTCCATCATCTCTTTCCAGTGCGCGATCCAGCCGGGAATGCGGCCCAGGGCGAACATCACGGTGAACATCTCGGTGGGAATGCCGATCGCGCGATACAGAATGCCGCTATAGAAATCGACGTTGGGGTAGAGCTTGCGCTCGATGAAGAAGTCGTCCGACAGCGCGACCTCCTCGAGCTGCCTTGCAATGTCGAACAGCGGGTCGTCCATGCCCAGGTGCTTGAGCAGCTTGTCCGCATACTTCTTCAGGATCGTGGCCCTCGGGTCGAAGTTCTTGTAGACGCGGTGCCCAAAGCCCATGAGGCGGCGCTCGCGGTTCTTCACGTGCTCCATGAATGCTTTGCAGTCGCCGCCCTCTGCGATGATGTCGTGGAGCATGTCGATGACCGCTTGGTTGGCGCCCCCGTGAAGGGGACCCCAGAGCGCCGAAATTCCGGCGCTGATCGCCGCATACAAGTTCGCCCGGCTCGACCCCACCAATCGTACCGTGGATGTCGAGCAGTTCTGCTCGTGATCCGCATGCAAGATCAGCAGGATGTTGAGCACCTTCACGATCTCCGGATCCGGTACGTACTCGGGCTCGGCCGGATGCGAAAACATCATGTGCATGAAGTTCGCGCAGTAGCTCAGCTCGTTTCGCGGATAGGCGACCGGCTTGCCCTGCTTCTTCTGGTAGCTGAAGGCGGCAATCGTTCGGAGCTTCGAAAGCAGGCGAGCGATATGCTGCTTGTTGAACGTGTCGGGCTCGAGGCTGTCCGGGTAATACGCCGAAAGCGCGCTCACCATCGACGACAAGATCGCCATCGGATGCGCGTTGGAAGGGAAGCCATCGAAGAAGTGGCGCATGTCCTCGTGCAACATGCTGTGGTAGGTGAGGAGGGTCGAGAACTCCTTGAGCTGCGTCTTCGTCGGGAGCTCACCGTAAATGAGAAGGTAGCTCGTCTCGACGAATGTCGATGCTTCGGCGAGCTGCTCGATCGGATAACCGCGATAGAGCAAGATGCCTTCCTCGCCGTTGATGTAAGTGATCCGGCTTTCGGTCGAGCCGGTGTTCATGTACCCCGAATCCAGGGTGATGAGGCCGGTGTCCTTACGCAAACCGCGAATGTCGACCGCGCGCTCGGCGTACGTCCCTTCGACGATCGCCATTTCGTAGGATTTGTCGTCGTATTCGAGCTTGGCTTTCTTGGTCATAAATCCTTCGGGTTCTAACCCGACCCCGGTCCCTGAGCAACGAGATCCTCCGGCTAGCGCGTTAGGCCTTCAGCCAGTGATACGCTTCGCGCAGCGCCTGAGCGCCGCCGGATTCGATTGGGTCGCCGTGGGCCAGCACGATCCGCTCGAAATCCCAATCGAGCAGCGCATCGATATCGTGTCGCGCTTGTTTCCGATTGCGGTACGCGAGCCGGAGCATTCGACTCAAGCCGATCTTTCCGTCGATACCGCCGACCTTCAGATAGAGGCGCGTCCACCAATCGTCCGCACCGTCGAAATTCTCGATGAGATCGGCGGATACGAGAGCTCTGCTCGGCCGATGCCAGAACACGGTCTCTTCGAGAAGGCTGCCCTTGATCTCGAGCGTCTCGAGGCTGCCTCGCCAGGAGGGCTCCGGCTGCTCGCCAAGCACCGCGTCGAAGCGAAGATCGGGTCGCTTCTTGCGCAGCCCCCGCGCGCCGTGAAGCTTTGCGTCGGGAAACGCGCTGGCGGCCCCGCCTACGTAGAGGTGATGAAAGAGATTGGGCGCCACGATATGCCCCACGGGGCCGAGCGCCTCGATCTCGGATTTCAGCGCCTGGTCGAGCTCGATGGGCGAGTGAATCAGAAGGCTCCCGTCCGCGAGCCGGAGAACGGTCATTCGGGTTCCGAGCTGCCACCCGAGAAGCTTCTGCGGTGCATGCGCTACCCAGACACCATCGGCAAAGGGCTCCAAGCTCATCGCCTCGCGACTCTACCAAGCCATCGAGCCGCTTGACAGCAGATGTCCGACGGCGCCTCAGCCCAGCCGGAACACCTTGGCCGCATTTTCGTACAGAAAGAGCCGCCTCGTTTCGTCGGTGAGCTCGAGCATGTCGAGCTGCCGCATGCACTTGTCGGGCTGAATCATCGGATAATTGCTGCCGAACAACACCTTGTGCCGGCCGGGGCCCTTCATGAAGCGCACCAGGGAATCGGGATATCGCTCCGGTGTATACGCGGACGTGTCGATGTAGACGTTCTGGTACTTCGTGGCGAGCGAGATCATCTCCTCGGTCCACGGATAGCCGATGTGTCCTCCCACGATGCGAAGCTCGGGGAACTCGCAGGCCACCTCGTCGAGATAGGGAATGGGGCGGCCTGGGTCGCTCGGGCGAAGCGGTCCAGCATGCCCGACCTGCAAACAAAAAGGGACACCGGCTTCCACGCACTCCGCGTAGACTGGGTAGTAGCGCCGGTCGTTCGGCGGAAGACCCCACAGCCAAGGAAGCAAACGCACGCCGACGAAGCCGAGCTCTTTCACGCAGCGCCGGACCTCACGGACGGCATCCATCGGGCGATGCAAATCCACGGAGCAGATGCCGGCGAGCCGGTTCCGGTGCAGGCCGACGATATGCGCAACCTCATCGTTCGCGAGAAGCGGACCGTCCGGTCCCCACCAAGCGCAGGTGAGCGCCTTGGTCACGCCAGCCGCGTCGAGCGCGGCGAGTGTGACCTCCACCGGGATCTGGTCAGGAACGACGTCGAGCTTCATCCATCGCCGAAGGGATGCGAACATTTCGTGGCGGAGGAACGCACCGGTCGGGTGCTGAATCCAGGCGTCGATGATCGGCTCTCCCATGCGCCGATCCTCCGTCCACGGCTCCGTTTGCGCAAGCAGCGCGGACCGCGGGCCGACCTGCAAGGGTTCCGTGCGGATTCATCGTGTTTTTCAAGGGAAGCGGTCTGCACTACGAGCCGCCGAGGCCCACCGTGCGGAAATTCACGTAGCGAGCGGCTATTGCCTCCATGAAGGGATATTTCTAGTATCCCGCGCATCATGACTAGGCCAAATCACGTCGCGTTGCTGCTCGGTACCGTTCTTACATTGACCCTGGGGCTCCACGGATGTGAAAGCTCCAGCAGCGAGGAGGAGACGCTGCGCATTCTCGTCACGAATGACGATGGCGTCGGCGCAGAGGGGATCGATGCTCTCGTCGAAGCGCTGCGGGCCGATCCACGCAACGAGATCGTGGTTTGTGCACCCGCGGAGCAGAGAAGCGGCAGAGGCGACACCACGATCGAGACCGACCCTAGCTGCGGCACCGGGGCGGCCGAGCCATCCTCGACCGCCAGCGGATACGATGAGGCTACCTGGGCGGTCGATGGTTGTCCGGCGGATGCCGTGATCTACGCGCTCGACAATCTCTATCTCGATGCGCCGCCCGACCTGGTGTTATCCGGCATCAACGAGGGCCAGAACGTCGGGCTCATCGGGGGCGTGTTGCTGTCGCAGGTCTCCGGCACGGTGGGCGCCGCCAAGACCGCGGCATGCGCGGACATCCCCGCGGTCGCCTCGTCCCAAGGAGAGGGTGAGATCATCAATTACCCGTCCGGTGTGGAGGCGGTGCTCCAATGGCTCGAGGAGAATCGCGCCGCCGTCCTCGCCGGCCAGGTTTCCGTCGAGAACGTCACCAGCATCAACATCCCGAGCTGCGACGAGGGCGAGATCCGCGGCACCGTCGAGGTCCCGCTCGCCACGGAGAACCCCAACGACTATCCCCTGTTTCCCGCTGGTCCCCAGGACTGCACGTCGACGGTGCAGGACGTGCCCAACGACATCGAAGCGTTCTACAACGGCTACATCGCGGTCACGCCGGTGCCCCGCAACACCACCTGCCCGGACAAATAGGGGCCTCACATGCCACCAAGCGCTGCGCATGCCCGCCTGCCGATGACCATGGCCTTGGTCTCGGTATTGGCAGGGTGGGGCTGCGGTGGCGGCAACCAAGACAACGCCGGAGGCGTCGATGGAGCCGGCGGGTCGAGCGCATCGCTCGTCCTACCTGGCCTCGGTTTCGTGACGTCGACGTTCGGCTTCTACTATCAGGGTGACCCCGAAGCGGGATTGCACACAGGCTTCAACTTGGACGGCAGGGTTTCGAGCAAGGAGGCGCCGGCGCCCGGCGAATGCGCCCACGACGACTTCGTGGGCTCTAATGGCGAGCCGGGCATCGACTACAGCTTTCTTCGAATCATCAACGACGAAGAGGTGCGCGAGGACGGCAAGTACGTATTCGGCGGATTTCGGGAAGGCCAGATCATCGATGGTGTCATCGGCGGGGCGGTCAAGAACGGCTCGATGACCATTCTCGTTCAGATCCAAGGCCTCGACGACCCGCGCCACGATGACGATGTGCGGGTGCGCATCTTCGGGAGCGAGGATGGGCCGGCGCTCGGCACCGACAACGCCGTGTTGCAGGGAGCGACGCTGAGCGTGCACGCGAACAGCCGATTTCACAGTAGCGAGGTAATGGGAATGGTCGCCGATGGTGTGCTCACCGCGGGGCCCATCGATCTCCGTTTCCCGGTCGATATCATGATCGTGCGGGACGAGCTGTTTCTTCACGACGCTTGGCTTCGCCTCGAGCTCGAAGAAGATGCTTTCGAAGGCACGATCGCCGGCTACTGGGACGTCGCCAACATTCGGGACATCATCGGAAAGCCCACGACCGACAATGGCAACGCAGCCAACTTCACCATCGAGCAGTTCGATGCTGCGATGCGCGAGCACGCAGATGGTGACTACGACCCGCAGTCGTCCCAGTGCGGCTCGATCAGCACGATGTTTCGCGTGGCAGGCGTACAAGCCTTTCTCGTTGGTGCGGGCGAGCCGGGCGGCCAGGGCGGGAACGGAGGCGACGGCGGCGCCATTACCACCCCGGTAGACCAGTGCCTCAACGATGCGGACCAGGCGGCGCTCGAAGCACTGGCATCCGAGGAGCAGAGCGGCCCCGCCGTGGTCGGCATGATTGCGGGCGATTGCCCGCTGACCGCCTGCGGCGCCGAAGTCGGCACTGTCCTCTCGGATAGCTCCGAGGAAGCCCGCAACGCCTTGGGCGACTGCATCGCCCGCTGTATTTCGGATCAGACCGGTCTCTCCGCCGGATGCACGGGTTGCTACGGCGCCATCGCGGCCTGCTCCACGGCATTTTGCATCGCGCCTTGCCTGCCGCCGAACTCGGGCTCGGAAGAGTGCGCCAACTGCGCGCTCGAGAACTGTATCGACGTCAATGCCTGTACAGGCCTTTGATCGGCTCTAGAGCCAGCGATAGAGAGGCAGTTGCGGAGGTTCTGACACCATGTCCTTGATGTCGATGTTCAAAGGAAGCGGACCGAGCGGATTCGGATACGCGAGCACCGCCGAGGAGGTGACCGAAGGGCTCGATCTCAGGGGCCGGACCATCCTGCTCACCGGCTGCAACTCCGGCATCGGCAAGGAGACGCTTCGCGCTCTGTCGAAGCGCGGGGCGCACGTGATCGGGGCCGCCCGCACTACCGACAAGGCGCGCAGAGCGTGCGACGAAGTCACCGGCGACACGACGCCGGCCGAATGCGAGCTTTCCGAGCCGAGCTCCATCGAGGCTTGCGTCCGACGGGTCAAGCAGCTCGGACGGCCTCTCGATGCAATCATTTGCAACGCGGGGATCATGGCGCTGCCCAAGCTTCGCCAAAAGTACGGCTACGAGCTCCAATTCTTCACCAACCACGTGGGCCATTTCATCTTGGTGACTTCCTTGCTCGACCAGTTGGCGGAACGAGGGCGCGTGGTGGTGGTCGCAAGCGAGGCGCACAAGGGCGCGCCTGGGGAAGGCATTCAGTTCGACAATCTCTCCGGCGAACGTGGGTACCGGCCCTGGGAGAGCTACGGCCAGTCCAAGCTCGCCAACATTCTTTTTGCAAACGAGCTCTCGAAGCGCCTCGCGGACAGCGGAAGAACCGCCAACAGCCTTCACCCGGGAGCCATCAATACCAATCTCGGCCGCAACATGAACCCGATCGCGCGGGGCGCGCTCGCCTTGGCGGCTCCGCTGGTGCTGAAGAGCATTCCGCAAGGCGCAGCCACGCAGTGCTACGTCGCGGTCCATCCGGACGTGCAGGACGTCACGGGCAAGTACTTCGCCGACTGCAACGAGTCGACCCCGAGCGCGCACGGCCGTGACGCAGCAATGGCGGCGAGGCTCTGGGAAGTATCGGAAAAAATCGCCGCGGAGGTCACCGCTTGACAAGGTAAACCGCCGCCACGCATGCTTTTTCATTGCTTCATTTCGGCTACCGAAACGAAGCCGTCCATTCACTTCACCGAAAGCGCAAATCCATGCCTCAGTCCCCCGCGGAAGCCAGCGCCGAGCTGCAAACGAACGGATCCTCCCACCTTGCCGCTGCCACGGGCATCGACGCGAGCGCGGCGGAGATCGAGCGCATCTTCAAGCTCCAGCATGCGAATCAGTACACGGTGGCCAAGACCACGGCCCGCGAGCGCAAGGAGAAGCTGAAGCGCCTCGAACGGGCTCTTTTGGCTCGCAAGCAGGACATCCGCGATGCGCTACACGCGGACTTTCGCAAGCACCCGAGCGAGGTGGATCTCACCGAGATCTTCCCGGTGACGAGCGAGATCAAATTCACCAGCCGACACCTTCGGAAGTGGATGCGTCCGCATCGGGTCAAGACCCCGCTCGCGCTCTTCGGCGCGAGGTCCTACATCCACTATGAGCCGAAGGGCGTCGTGTTGGTCATCGCCCCGTGGAACTTCCCGATCAACCTGACCTTTGGGCCGCTGGTGTCGGCGATTGCTGCGGGCAACTGTGCCATCGTGAAGCCTTCGGAGCACACGCCACACGCTTCCGCAGTCACCAAGAGCATCATCGAGGAAGTCTTCGATGAAAGCGAGGTTGCCGTGATCGAGGGCGGCATCGAAACCTCGACGCGGCTGCTCGCACAGCCCTTCAATCACATCTTTTTCACCGGCGCCCCTGCCATCGGCAAGATCGTCATGGAAGCCGCGGCCAAGCACCTGACCTCACTGACACTGGAGCTCGGAGGCAAGTCGCCCACCATCGTCGACGAGACGGCCAGCGTGGACGCAGCCGCCACGCGAATCGCTTGGGCAAAATACACCAACAACGGCCAGATTTGCATCGCGCCCGACTATCTCTTCGTCCACGAGAGCAAGAAGGACGAGTTTCTGGCCAAGCTGAAGGAGAAGATCGAGTCGTTTTACGGCCAGGATGCGCGGGCCTCCGAGTCGTACGCCCGTATCGTCAACCATCGTCACTTCGAACGGCTTGCAGGTTACATCGAGGATGCGAAGCAAAGGGGCGCCAAGGTGGTCCATGGCGGCCGCACCATCGGCAGCGAAGAGTTCATCGAGCCTACCGTTCTGACCGACGTCGACCCCGAGTCCAAGGTCATGACCGAGGAGATCTTCGGGCCCGTGCTGCCGGTCCAGAGCTTCGAGTCGCTCGACGAGCCCATCGCGTTGATCAACTCGAAGGAGAAGCCGCTCGCGCTCTACATCTACAGCAAGAGCCAAACGAACGTCGATCGAATCATTCAAAACACGCGCGCAGGCGGCACATGCATCAACCACAGCGCCGTCCATTTCTTCAACCATCACTTGCCGTTCGGCGGGTCGAACAACAGTGGCATCGGCAAGGGCCACGGTTTCTTCGGCTTCGAGGCGTTCTCAAATCCGCGCGGGGTTCTCAAGCAGTGGCTCCCGTTCACGGCGCTTCAGCTCATGACGGCTCCGTTCAACAGCCTGAAGCAGAAGATCATCGACATCAGCATCAAGTTCTTCTAGAGGCCTACGCCATGCCCTACGACGAGAATCTGGCCGAACGTGTCCGCGAGGTTCTTCGGCGTCGACGGGGTATTCGCGAGAAGAAGATGTTTGGAGGGCTCGCGTTTCTGGTGAACGGCAACATGGCATGCGGGATCCTCGGTCGTGACCTGATGGTGCGGGTCGGCCCGGATGCATACGAAGCTTCGCTGAAGAAGGCGGGCGTCCGTCCCATGGACTTCACCGGCCGGCCCCTCAGGGGCATGGTATACGTCGGCGCGCGCGGATACCGACGCGCCACCAGTCTCGAGGCCTGGGTAGAGCAAGGTCTCTCCTTCGCCCGTTCATTACCCCCAAAAAAAGTGAATCCCCGCCCTGATGACGCGTGAGCTTCCCTGTCAGTATCAACCCGGCCGCCAACGGAAACGTGTGCTCTACGTGGGCTCCGGACAGCGTTGCTTCGAGTCTCTCGTGAGCGACATGCGCTCGGCGCCTGGCGTCGAGCCCGTCGGCTCCGAGGTCTACCCGGTGCTTCGTCTGAGGAATCGCGAGGTCGAGCTGATACCTGTCTGGGACACTCGTGGGGCCACGGCTTCGCTTCGATCCGACTACGTGAACCTGCTGCTCATCGATCTTCGGTGGTGCGAGAATTTCGAGGACCGAGTCGCAGAGATTCGCAAGCTGCTCAAGGAGATCGACCACGCCGAGGACGTCGAGCAGCGCTATGGCTTTCACCGGATCGTGGCGCTGGTGTCCGGACCAGATGCGAGCCGCGTCGATGATCTCATCATTGAGCTTGGCGCGACGGGGGTGCGTCACGTGCTTCGGCAGGACTTCGTGCCCGATGCGCCCCCTTGGTCGAGCGACCCGGAATTCGCGGAACGGGTGCTCCGCTATGCAGTCGACCTCGCCATGTCCCGCCGCATCGGCAAGACGGCGATTTGCGCTTCGGGCGGCGGTATCACGGGCATCTATTTCGAGATGGCCGCGCTCAAGTGTCTCGACGACTGCCTCACCAATTGCAGCGTGAACGACTTCGACATGATGTTTGGCATCAGCGCAGGCGCGGTGGTGACCAGCTTGCTGGCGGTCGGATATACGACCGACGAGCTCATAGCGGCCATCGCGGGCGTGCCCGGTGGGCGTGTTCCACCGCTGTCTTTGAGCCTGCTCCGGCTTTCTCACTTCAACCATGAGGACATGAGGTGGCGCCTGAAAAGCGCCGCGCGGACGGGCGTGCGTGCATTCTGGGAGACTCTGCAGGGCGGTGGAGACGAAACCGCCGACAAGCTCTTTCTCGAGTACACCAGCCTGGTAGGAGCCCCTTTTCATTCGGCCGAGTTCGAAGTGATGCTCCGCAGGCTGTTGCTGCTGTCCGGCAGCGGCAACGACTTCCGAAAGCTGCCCGTCGGGCTCTATGTCGGCGCCTCCGATCAAGACGCGCGTTCGCACGTGCTGTTCGGCGCGGAGGGATATGACCACGTGCCCATCAGCAAGGCCGTGCAGGCGTCCCTCAGCGTCAATCCGGCCTTCGCCTCCGTGCCGATCGAGGGGCGCTACTACGAGGACGGCGCGATCACGCGCACGTCGAATTTCATAGAGGCAATCCAGCGTAACGCGACGCTGGTCATCACCTTGGACCCTTTCGTTCCCTACGTGTCGAAGCTTCCAGGAGTCGCACACCGCCGGGGCGTTCTTTACAACATCGATCAGGACATCCGAACGATCTCGTTCACGCGTTTCGAGCGCGCCCGAGATGCGGCGTTGCGCAAGAATCCCGAGGTCAGCTCGTACACGTTTCTTCCTTCGAACACGCTTCGGCGACTTCTATCGACCAACCCGATGGACCACCGCCCGTACCTCGAGATCTGGCGCGGCTCGTACTTATCGGCATTGAAGCGAATCGATCAGCTCTGTCACCGGCTCCGAGGCGATCTGGCCGAGCAGGGAATGCTGCTCGACACCACCAAGGCAGAGCTGGTGGCCGAGCAGCTTCGTAAGACGGCCAAGCTCAGCTTCGAGGACTTCTTTGCCGACCGGCAGGTCGACATCCGCAAGCGTACCTTCATGCAGCCGTCGCAGCTCCCGCCGCCGCCGGTGCGCGCGACGGTCCGGTGATCTCGACGCATTGGCCCGCCCTTTGCAACGCCGCAGGGCGCCCTAGGATCCCCGAAAGCCGGAGGGAAATGTCATGAGCCTTGCCGATCAGAAGTGCGTGCCCTGCAAAGGAGGCGTGCCTCCGATGCAGCGGGAGAGGGCCGAAGAGTTGCTGCGTGAGCTCGACGATGGGTGGCGCCTCAACGCCGAGGGACACCTCGAGCGGACCTACACCTTCTCGAGCTTCGTCGATGCGATGACCTTTGCAAATCGCGTCGGAGAAATCGCCGAGGAGCAAAACCATCATCCAGATCTCCACGTTGCCTGGGGGAAGTGCACCGTCGAGATCTGGACACACAAGATTCAGGGCTTGACCGAAAGCGACTTCTACTTCGCGGCCAAGGCAGACCGTGTCTACTGACCGTTCCTGAACCCCAGATGCCGACGCATATTTTTCGCGCCGGCCCTGCTCGACCCATCCGGTATGCTCTGGCGGATGGCGCCTCCCCGCATGCGGCCGCGCTTCAAGTTGCAGCTTCCGGTTTCGTCCGAACGCTGGCTCGAAGCGCTTCGCTCGTTGCTGCAGGACGACCCCGGGCCCCTGCGGGGGCAGGTCTTTCGCAAGCACGCCGTGGTTGAGATGGGCGATGCAGAACGGACGTTCTGGTCACCGTATTTGAATCTTGAGGTCGAGGACGAGCCCGATGGCTCGGCCATCGCAGGCCGGTTTTCGCCGCATCCGAACGTATGGACGATGTTTATGGGCGTTTACATCTTGCTGGCGATCCTCGCGCTCGGCGGGCTTACCTACGGTATCGTTCAGTATACCCTCGGGGAGCCGCCGTGGTCGCTGCTGATCGTGCCCGCTGCCCTCGGGCTCTTCGGCTTCGTTTACGGCGCGACGCTGATCGGGCAAGGCCTGGGCGCTGAGCAAATGTACCTGATGCGCAGCTTGGTCGATCGCGCATGCATGGACGTCCTCGATGTGCCTCTCGAGGAACAACGCGCATCGGGCCATTAGTGCCCAAACTTGGTACTGCGTTTGCATCCTCAAGAGGGCGGAAGGGATTTCGATGATGAAGCTCGCAAGCGCTTCACATGCGAAGCGCATAAAGTGTTTGGTCGCGCAGATTTTGCGTGGCGGCAAAGGTGTTTGTTGAAAGTGTTTTTCACTGAGAAACCTTTGATTTCTTGCGAGGAAATGTGGAGACTCGGCACGTCTAACCCCGGGTAGAGAGATAGAGGATGGTCATGACTTCGAACAAAGTTTCCGTGGTTCGTTTGTTGTTGAGCGCAATGCTCGCGTTCGGCCTCGCGATGTCAGGCTGCGGCGAGGATGGAGCGGATGGGGAACAAGGAGCGGAAGGACCGGCAGGACCAGCAGGACCGGCAGGGCCGGCGGGACCGCAAGGACCTCCCGGTGACGGCGAGCCAGGGCCTGGCGATGTTGTCGATCTCACGGACCCAGCCGATCTCGCTTTGATCGAAGCGATCGGAAGGCCACTCGTCGTCGAGATCACCAACGTGACCGTTGCCAGCCCACCCGTGGTCGAATTCACAGTGAGCACGAGCGGCGGCGCGACGGTGCTGGGCGTCGGGACCGAAGGGGGACAAGGTTCTGTGCGCGGCACATTCGCCAAGTTGATTCCAGCCAGCGACGGCGTCCGTTCACGCTGGGTGAACTACATCAATGATCCCACCCCGACACCTCCGCCGCTCCACGGATACCGTGAAGAGGGCACGGTCGTCGACAATGGCGACGGAACCTATACGTTCACGTTCGTCACCGATCCCATGAACGTGACCACACCGGTCGCAGTGGCATGGGAGCCCACGCTCACACATCGCGCCGGCCTCGAGCTTCGGTTCAGCAACAATAGCCTGAACCCAGACAATCCCGTGTACGACTTTGTTCCGGGCGGGGGCGCCGTTACCGAAACAAAGAACATCGCCGACACGGCCCTTTGTAACAATTGCCATCAGCGTTCGGGTGGTACTGCATTCCACGGCCGAGGTCGGTTCACGGTCGAGTATTGCGTGACCTGCCACAACTCGTCGACGGCTGGAGACGAAGAGCCGGTGGTAGGGGTCGTAGACGGTGCCTGGCCGGTTGTGGACATGGCCAACCTCATTCACGGAATTCACTCTGCGAGGATTACCGACTTTGACGAGGTGACCTATCCGCGGTTCATCGTGGATTGTGCGACCTGCCATGAGCAGTCCGACGCCACGCCCGACGGGGACCGCTGGATGGAGACGGTCGACGCGCTCAGTTGTGGCGGGTGCCATCGCGATCGCCTGGTTCTCACCAGCGTCGACGCCAACACATGGCTCGGTACCTACGCGTTCCGCCATGTCATCAACAACAACGAGCAGGACATTCCCGACGGAGAGTGCCTGAACTGTCACAATGCGGCGACCGCGGGCTTCACGGCCGACAAGCACCAGAACCTGACCGATGCGGCAGCAGCGGCGTTCCAGTACAACATCGTAAGCGTCACCAACACGGACGAAGGTGAGAATCCTGTGATCACCTTCTCAGTCACCGATCCGACCAACAACGATACACCCTACGACATCTTCGCAGATCCCGGTCCGTGGGACAGTCCTCCGGATGCAGGCCTTCGGGTTGCCATAGCATGGAGCACCGACGCGTACTCGAATCTCGGCAGCGGCAGCGATGTGCCCGGCTTCCGGCCCGGCTCACCCGCGCAGCCAGTGAGCATCGATGCGCTTACCGCTGCGGTGGACAACATGGACGGGACCTACACCGTGACCTCCACGGTGGCGGTACCGGCCGGCCTCACGGGCGATAGCCTCGCGGTGATGATCGAAGGCCGTCCGGTCGTCGACCTCAACGGGAATATGGCCTTCGACTGCGACGAAGACGCTCCGTGGCGATGTGAGGAAATCCCGGTCACCAATTTGGTCGAATACTTCGCGATCGGACCGGATCCCGAGGACGACCCGACGCCGCGGAATCAAGTTGTCGACATCAATCTGTGCAACAATTGCCATGGCAACCTTGCCCTGCACGGAAACAACCGCAGCGGTAGCATCGATGCCTGCGTCACCTGCCACAACGGGAACGCGACCGACATTCGAGCGCGCACGGAGGGGACGGCCGCCGGCGAAGCAACCATCGACTTCCGGCGGATGATCCACCAGATCCACGCCGGAAACACGGTTATCTACGGCTTTGGCGGGTCGGTTCACGACTACAGCGAGGTCACCTACCCCGGAGAGTTGGCAAATTGCACCGCTTGTCACCTCGAAGGCACGTACTACCCGACGAGGGATGATCGAGATTTCCGCCTGGCGACCACCATCGACTCGGGTGACAGCCTCGGGAATTTCGAAGACGACCTGAACATCACGGCGAACACGTCTGCCTGTGGCGCCTGCCACACCAGCGCCTTCGCCGAGTCTCACATGATCACGAACGGCGGAGACTTCTCGATCCAACAGAACAACGATGGGAGCTTCCCCCCGGGCACCCTGGTCGAGACTTGCACGACCTGCCACGCGCCCGGTAACGACGGCGACGTGGCTCGGGCGCACGGCCTCCGCTAAGGGCGGGGCTGAGCCTCACCAAAAAGCCACGGAGATGGCTTGATTCTGGGCGGTCCGATGCTTGATGGGCCGCCCAGAATCGTTGATTATTCCAGCATGCGCGCCTGGGCTATTGCTTGCTTCGCTTGTGTCGCTGGAGCCGTCCTGTGGACCACACATGGTTGCGGTGGGGACAGCGGTGCTCAAAGCGGGCTCGGCCAGCCTCGCAACGACGAGCCAGCAACGGACGGCCCGCCGGAGATCGAGCCGGAGATTTTGGGCCTGGTGGGCCGCATCAGCGAGCCGAATGGAGAACCAGTGCAAGGCGGGGCCGTCTACTTGGTTCCCGCCGACGATGTGGCTGAGCTTTCCACGACGCCAATCGACCTCTTCGCATCCCCGGAGGCGACTGCGGCGTCTACCGTCGATGAGCCCATCGAGGACTTGATCGACACCCGTGGGGACACCTACCCGCAGGCCGTCGTCGACGACAGCGGCGCGTACCGTTTCGAAGCGCTTCCGCCCGAGGGCAGCCATTTCGTCATCTGGGTTCCTCCTACTGGGGACGACGCCCACTTCCCCGGTGGAGACTACTCTCGGGTCGCTTTCTCCACCGCTTCGCTCACGGGCATGCGGATGGATATCCGAGTCAGCCCCAAACCAAGCGAGTCCGCCACGTACGCTGGAACGTCAGCTTGTCTCTTCTGCCATAGTGCGTACCGCAGCACGATCCGAACCGCGCATCACGTCGGGCTACAGGTGCCAGGAGTTCGCTCTCCGCTGCAAGATGTCCGCCCATGGCCGGGTTTCGACGAAGGTCTCTCGGCCTTCGATGCCGGAACCACTCTGTTTTACTACGCATGTGACGCTGGGGCATCCGATCCATCGAAGTGTTCGGTCAGCGACTCGCCTCCCGCGGGCACAGTCAGCTTCGAGCTTCGCCTGAGGCGCGATGCCGGCATTCCGCTCGGGGAGGTCGGCGCGTATTACGTCGAGATGGTGAATCGAAGCAACGCCGAGCCCGCGCGCCGCTTCGACGTGGCGCTAACCTACGGTGGAGCGCTTCACAAGCAGCAGTACCTGACCCGGCGTGTTACCTCGAACGGAGGCTACAGCTATTTCGTGCTGCCATTTCAGTACAATTACCAGGGTGATTTTTCCAATCCGGATCCCGATGACTGGCCCTGGGCGGACTACCGCTCCGATCAGTGGTTTGACTTCGGTAGCGGGCTACTGGCTGAGCCGGGCAATTCAGAATCCTTCGACAACAATTGCGCCGGCTGTCACTTCACCGGTTTTCGCCTCTCGGGTAGCGAGACGGCTGGTTGGTCGGCCAGCGCCGTTGCGGACGTGGAGGGGGCCTTTGACTATGATGGAGACGGCCGTCTGGAGTTCATCAACACCGGCTGCGAAGCCTGCCACGGTCCGGGGTCGGAGCACGTAGAGAATCTCGGTCAGGGCCCCATCATTTACCCAGCTTCGCTCACGCCAGGCCGTGAGGCCGCGATTTGCGGGAGCTGTCACTCTCGACCTCTGGGCATTGGTGCAGGACGGACGGGTTTGCCCCTCTCGGCGGATAATCAAATGCCGCCCGTAGGAATCCGTCGCGCCGACTTCGCGCTACAGCACACCACGCGGGTCAGTGGAAGCCCCGACGATTTCTTCGGCTCGGGCGACGCCAGAGCCCACTACCAGCAGTACTCGGATCACATTCGCTCCGTGCACTATCGCAATGCGAATCGAATCTCCACGTGCACCGGCTGTCACGACCCGCACGCTCGCTTGGAGGATATCTACGCAGAGGACACGTCTGGCAACGTCAATGCGCTCTGCACGGTTTGTCACAGCCCCAGTTCTGGCTTCCCTCCACTCGAGGTCCACATGGAAGAAACCGTCGGGTTCGACCATGGATTCGTCATGGAGGTCTTCTTTTGCACATCCTGTCACATGGTCCCAACGGCCAAGTCAGGAGCGTCGGTTCCGGCCCTGCTGGACACCATCAGACCCCCATTCGATCCGTTTCAGTACTTCTGGAACGACATTGCCAGCCACCGTCTCGTCGTGACTCGTCGCGACCGCGCCGCGGAGCAACCCGTCGCTGCGACCAGCAATTGCGCCTCCTGTCATGGTGGCTTCCTCCCGGAAGATCAATGACGCGATCCCGCTGCCACACGCGAATGACCTGGCTCATGCCGGCGGCACTGTTGCTGATGAGCTGCAGCGAGACGCGGGACCGTCCCGAGCTGCCCGTCGTGTTTTCGGACATAGAACAACCCATACTCGACGAGCACTGCGTCGTGTGTCACAGTGGGGCGGAGCCCGCGGCGGGTTATCGAGTTGTCGACTATTTCGAGACCATTCGCTGCGTTCCCGACGGCCAGCCTGCTACATTGCCATCCGATTCCACCGCGCCGATCCTCGCAGTCCTTCAGCGTCCGGACCATGCGGGACTCTTGACCGAGCAGGAGACGCAGGCCCTGACGGCGTGGGTCACGGACGGCGCCTTCCCCGCGAACCGGAGCACGCATCCCGGAAAATGGAACGATCCCCGCAGCGAGGACTGGCACGGCCTTTATCTGCGCGAGACCGAGTGGAAGCCGATCGTCGATCCGGAGCGAGGAGACGCCTGCGGGCTTTGTCATGCCGGCTCGCCAGCGCCGGTCGAGGAGGTGACGGTCTATCCACCTGGCGCCACGGACTGCACGGACTGCCATGATCTGCCAGGTGGCGTCATGGCCTGCGGGACCTGCCATGGCGATGGGCTCCGCGCGTTCCCACCAAGGGATCAGTGCTACTTCCCTGGCCCTCCGTTCGGAGGGTTGCACGCGACGCATACCGAGCCTTCCGCGAACATGCCGCAACCTCTTGGATGCCAGGCGTGTCACTTCGGAGAGGACTATTCGATGATCCAGGGGACACACGGCAATGACCAGGTCAATGTGACGTTCCAGCCGGCCTGGGGCCCCGACGCGAGCTACGACTCCGCAACGCTGCGCTGCGCGACCACGTGTCATGCGCGCGGCGGGACGACGCCCGAAGTCGCATGGGACGAGGAGCTCGAGCTCGACTGCCAGTCCTGCCACCAAAACCCCCCGGCGGGCCATTCAACCATCGCCTGCAACCGATGTCACCGAGGGATCAACCCCGAGGGCACCCGCTTGACCGCCGAGGCGCCTCACATCAACGGCCGGGTCGACGCTTTCCCTTAATCGTTGCGAATCGGTCACAGAATCCGATAGTCTCGGCCCCGACTGGAGAAGGGCGAGCCCGATGAAGTTCGAGCGGCGCACGATTGTGAACTGGTTCGTGGGTGGCAGCGCGGCCGCGTGGCTCGGCTCGGTGATCCACCCGATCGTGCGCTTTCTGATGCCGCCGCCGGAGCAGGAGGCGGCCGTTTCGAGCGTCAAGGCCGCCACGCTCACCGAGCTCCAACCCAACTCGGGAAAGATCTTCAAGTTTGGCGCCAAGCCCGCGTTGCTGGTTCGTCGGCCTGACGGAACGTTCTCCGCGTTCATGGCCAAATGCACGCACCTCGACTGCATCGTGCAGTACCGCGCCGACAAAGAACGAATCTGGTGCGCGTGCCACAACGGTTTTTACGATTTGAACGGCACCAACGTCGCTGGACCGCCTCCAAGGCCCCTCGACGCCCTGGAAGTCCACATGCAAGGGGACGATGTCTACGTCACCCGAAAATCGTGATCGCGCCTTTCTAGCCTGGTTGAAAGACCGCTATCCCATCACGCAGTTTGCCGAGTGGGCCGAGCACAAGACCGTCCCGGTCGGCCGCAATGCGTTTTGGTACTACTTCGGCGGCATCACGCTGTTCCTGTTTTTGATTCAAGTCGGAACGGGCATCATGCTGATGTTCTATTACAAGGGGAGCGCCGACACCGCGTTCGAAAGCGTCCGATTCATCTCCGCCAAGGTGCCCTTCGGCTGGCTCGTCCGGTCGGTGCACGCCTGGTCCGCGAACTTGATGATCCTGTCGGTGTTCATCCACATGTTCAGCGTCTTTTTCATGCGGGCCTATCGAAAGCCCCGTGAGCTGACCTGGCTTTCGGGCATCGTGCTTCTCGCGCTACTCCTCGGATTCGGATTTAGCGGGTATCTCTTGCCGTGGAACGAGCTCGCCTTTTTTGCCACCAAGGTCGGCACCGACATTATCGGCGTCATTCCCGTCATCGGCGAGCCCATCATGTACGTGCTTCGCGGCGGCGAAGAGGTCACCGGCTCGACGCTTCCCCGCTTCTTTGCGCTTCACGTGGCGCTCTTTCCCGCGCTTCTCACCATCTTCATCGCGGCACACCTGTTCTTCATTCAGCTCCAGGGAATCCACGAGCCCGAGGTGTGGCAAGAGCAACCGGAAAAGCGAAAAACCATGCCGTTCTTCCCGCACTTCTTCGCGCGGGAGATGTTGCTCTGGCTCATCACGCTCAACATCTTGGCAGTGTTGGCGGTGTTCTTCCCGGCCGAGCTCGGTGTCAAAGCCGACCCATTTTCGCCGGCGCCGGCGGGTATCAAGCCCGAATGGTACTTCCTCGCTACGTTCGAGTTTCTCAAGTACATGCCCGCGCACGTGGGACCCATCGAGGGCGAGCAGTTTGGCCTGCTTCTGATCTCGATCGGCTTTTTGGTGTGGGTCCTGGTGCCCTGGATCGATCGGGGGCGCCATCCCACCATCACCAAAATCGTTATGGCCGCTGGCGTTCTGATTCTCGTCTTCCTGTCGATCATGACTTACTTGGGGTGGGCCGCATGAAGAGGATCGGCACTGCTGCGTTCATCGTGATGCTGTGGGGGCTGAGCGCGAGCGCCCGGGCCAACCCACTTCCGGGCGGGCAGTGCTTGACCTGCCACGCCGCGGAAGACGCCGAGCTCGCGGAGCTTTGGACGACCGACATTCATGCCCATGCGGGGCTCGGCTGCGAGAGCTGCCACGGGGGAGACCCCACGGGAGAGACCAAAGAGGCCGCCAAGGGGCGGGGCACCGGGTACAAGGGGGCGCATTCCCCGATGGACATCACGATGGTGTGCGGCGGCTGCCACGCGGACGTCGACTACATGAAGGAGCGCAAACCGCTTCTCCCCACCGATCAGCTCGACAAGTATTGGACGAGCGAGCACGGCAAGCTGCTCAAAAAAGGAGAAACCAAAGTCGCCCAATGCGCGAGCTGCCACGGTGCGCATGGCATTCTCGAGGTCAACGACGCCAAGGCGCCGGTCTATGCGGCCAACGTGCCCGCCACCTGCGGTCACTGCCACGCGGACGCCGAGTACATGGCCGAGTTCGCGATTCCTACCGACCAGTACGAGGAGTATGTCGGGAGCGTGCACGGCCGGGCGCTTCTCGAAAAGAAAGACGTGCGGGGCGCGCCGGCCTGCAACGATTGCCATGGCAACCATGGCGCGGCGCCTCCCACCATCGACGCGATCACCAACATCTGCGGCACGTGTCACAGCTACAACGCCGAGCTCTTCCTCGATAGCCCGCTTGCACCCGCGTTCGAGGCGCGCTCGCTTGCCGACTGCGTGGCGTGCCACGGTAAGCACGAAATCACCCACGCGACCGACGATTGGCTCGAAGACGAGCCGGGCGGTGCCTGCCGGAAATGCCACGAGACGGGTGACGAAGGATCGGAGCTCGCACTTTACTACGCCGACACCCTCAGCTCGATTCGGATGTCCTTCGACGAGATCGATGAGCTGCTTTCCGAAGCGGAGGAACGCGGCATCGACGTGACCGAGGGTGAGGATTACAAAGAAGCGGCACGGCAGGGCCTCATGCAGGCGCGGACGTTGATCCACGCGTTTTCGAAGCCCGTGATGGAAGAAAAGGTGAGCGAGATTGCCGCCAATCAAGCGGCGGCGCTCGAGGTCGGGTACGCGGCGATCAACGCCTTCGAAGAACGCCGCCGCGGGCTCGCCATCAGCACCCTCTTGCTGCTTCTGCTGACCATCGCCGTGGCGATCAAGATTCGTACGCTGCCACCCCTAGACTGAGCTCTCCCGAGAGACGGCTGTGCTATCTGCGGCGCCCGCTGATGAAAGTATGGCACCCCGAGCAGACCTTTGCGTCTGGCTGGTGATTGATCATGTCGTCGTGGCAGCTCACGCACGTGGCGCGGTCGTCGCGTACGCGTTCGTCGTGGATTCCGTGGCAGGTGGTGCAGTCGGTATGACCTTCGCCGATCGGCACGTCGCGCAGGCGGTGAAGACCGGGTAGCTCGGCGACTTTGTGGCAGCCGGTGCAGCTCGTCTGGGGCAGAACCTTGCCAGCGTGAGGCTCGTGACACGTGAGGCACTCGCGATGCCCCTTCGGGCTCTTGGTGAGCTGCTCCTCATGGCAGCCACCGCATGCGGCGAGCCCCGAGAGCGCGTGCGCGGTACCCTCATGGCATCCCGTGCAGCTGGAATGCCCAAGATTCCGGCTGGTTAGACGAACCTGCGGCACGTGACACCGTCTGCACAATGCCCGGTCGCCAATCATGCTCAGGTCGAATCGATGGGGCTCGTGGCAGCCCGTGCACTCGGTCTTGCCCGCGTGAAACGCGCGATCGGAGCCTGCTTCTTCATGACACTGCGAGCAACGGAGCGCGACCTGCGTGACGCGACGCGGATGTGGCTCATGGCACCCGACGCAGTCTCCCTGCTTTTGCGCCGGATGCGTCGACGCCACATCCTCGTGGCAGCTCTGGCACACGCTGCCACCCGCGGCTCGAACCGAATGCGGTTGATGACAGCTGTTGCAGTCGCGATGCGCCTTCGCGACGTTTTGAGCAAGCACACGTACCCCTTGATGGCAGGAGTTGCATCGAGCGGCCGTCGAGGCCGAAAACGAATGAGGCTCATGGCAGCTGACACACGTTTCGTGCCCGCCTCCGAAAGTTGCGGACGCTGGGATGATCGGTTCTTTGTTCCCGTGGCAATCCATGCACGCCGCGGCCTCCGAAGCGAGCTTGTGCCCTCCGTGGCAATCCGAGCAGGTTCCGCTCAACTTGGGCCGCCCGTGCTGGACGTTCATCTTGTCGTGGCACTCGCCACATTCGCGGATGGTCTCGGAGGTCGGCCTGTGAGGATTGTGGCACGTCTCGCAGGGCACCGTGGCGTGCATGGCGAGGCCGTCTTCGATCAGCTTGCTTTGGAAAGGCCCGTGGCAACGGGTGCAATGCCATCGCCCGAAGACCTCCGGCTGGGCGCCGAATATGTGGCACGTGTAGCAGTCCATGGGCATCCCATCGGGGCTGACGTGCGACAAATTGGCTTGCTCTTCGTGACACTGGGTGCACACGCCCGTATCGGGCGCATCGAAGACTGGCTTGGTCGGATCGTGGCATTCGTTGCAGTCCACCGGTTCGTTGATGACGTGCTGCGAATGGCCTGGAGAGAGACGCACCTCCGGCCAGTTGTCCGGCACGGTTCGGGGGTCGAGCGGCCGCCGTTGCTCCTTGATCGTCGGGATCACTTCCTTGGTGAGCTGTGCGTAGAGGAATCCGCCTGCAAACCCGAGGACGGCAAAAATGGCGACGATGACTACGGCCCTCTTCATAGGCCACCCACGTGACAGAGCCGGCACGGGAGGTCGTTGACCTTGTCGAGCCGGCTGGAAAAGCCCGGTGGATGCGGGTTGCCGCCCGGGCCTCCCACGACGTGGCAGTTCACGCACAGCATTTCGCCTGCACCGCTATGACAGCTTGCGCAGGAAAGCGGATCGACCCTCGCGGCCGGGCCGTGCAAGTTCGATGACCCGGGCGGGCCCGACCACTCGGGCGGGTGTGGGTTTCCGCGTACAGGGTTCTGGCCGGAGATGCCGAGCCGCGTATGGCAGTCGACGCAAAACAGCTCACTGTGACAGACGACGCAGGCGCCTGGGTCCGCGGCCGCCTGCTGGTCGTGCACCGAGATGAAGTTGGCGCGATGCATCGTATCGCGCATGGGCTGGTCGAACTTCAGCCGCGAGGGAATGGTCGGCACGGTGACGCCGTGGCACGCGGCGCATTGGCGTTGCGTGTGGCACGTCGTGCACAGGTCTCCTTGGGCATTGGCTTGCACCCCATGCTCGCGAAGGAAATTGCCATCGTGAATCACGTGGCTCTCGGGCCTCGCCATTTCTCCGGGCAGGTCGACGTGGCAACCACCGCAATCCCGCGTGTCCCATTGGCCCTTGTGCGCGTGACAGCCGAAGCATGTGGGATGCTGCACGCGCGCGCGATCCGAGTCGACGGTGACGTTGACGTGGCAACGCACGCACTCGGTAACACCTGCCTCGACGTGTTCGGCATGGGAAAAGCGCAGATGCTTTCGTGCCATCTCGGCGGCGTGCCGGTTTCTCGCGCGTCCGTGGCAGTCCGAGCACGTGCTCGGGTCGTGGGGATCTTGATGGCACTCGACGCAATCGGCCGTGCTTGGGAAGTGTAGCGGCCCGGTTTCTCCGGTCTCTTTGATCCCTGCATGACATCTGAGGCAATTGATGCCTTCGATGACGTGGGCGCGATGCTCGAACGACCGGTCTTCCTTTTCCTGCTCGAGGCCGAGCATCTTCGCGCAGGCTCCGGCGAAACCGGCCAATATGATCAACGCAGTGATTGCAAGAACGTTTCTCATTGTTTCCCGTGCCATGTGCGTTGATAAGAAAGCCGTGCAAGCCCCCTGACGTCGATACGCTGGTACTGGTTGGAGCTCGCTTCTGCCGCTGCCGCCAGCGACCAACCTTTCTCGTGTGCCCAACGCAAGGCAAGCCGACCCCAGGGCCATGCATTGCCGGTCTCGGGGGTCCGCACGTCGGGGATGACGATCTCGAACTCGGGCATCAAGCCGACCGTCCCCTGGTGATCCTCGTAGAGCGGGATGACTGCTGCGAGCCGAATTCCGGTCCATTTCGACACCGCAACCTGTTGGCGTCGGAGCTCGCCTAGAATGCTTCCCTTGCCTTCGTCATCGGTTCGCAGCAGCCCGCGAAGAAAGCCGGTCCAGCCCCACGTGTCCTGCGCCTCCTGCGCCGCGCCTTCTAACCACAAGTCAAGCCTTGGAGCTGCCCGCCAAAACAGATTCGCGCCCGTCTTGAGCGCGCCCGGGTCGCCCAGGACGGTGAACAGAGACGTTTGCTGAAGAAGACGGATGGGCGAACGTTTCGTCGCAAAAAGCTCCCCGCGGAGCTTGCGGTTCTTGGTTTGAGCCGAGATGGTGCCGAGGACCTCCGCGAGGCCTGGATTCACGATCTCCCAGGAGAACTTGGCCGACATGTCGAGCCAATGCGCGACCCGAACTGCGAAGTCCGCTCCCACCTCTTCATCGGAGCGCTGGCCGTAGTTGTACCGATTGTAATAGGAGACGCCGAGCATCCCGCGATTCCCAAGACCCTGCGAAATGCGGCCTCCGGCCATCCAGTCGTTGCGGCGCCCTTCGATGTCGCCCTCGACGGGCACTCCGCCGAAGACCTCGAAATGCGTCTTGGACGGCGCGCGCAGCATGATGTGACCCCCATCGAGATGGGTCGCGCGGACCGCCCCCGTTCCCAAAATGAAGCGGCCCAGGCGCGTGTCGCTAATGCCTTTCGGGTCGCGGACCTTGACCGAAATCACCAGGGGCTCGAACGTGAACTCATTGTCTCGAAGGCCGAATTGCGGCGCGCCCGCACCCCCCCAAATGAGCGCCTCCGCATCGACATAGGGGTATTTGCGAGTCGATCCCTCGATGATGATGAGGCCGACGTTGGGGTCCAACTGCCCCCACAGCTCGGCTCCAACGCTGTGGGGTTGGGCCGCAGCCGTCGAGGACTGGCTGCTCAGCAGCAACCCCAGCCCGACGGCCGCCGCGAGGATCCAGCCCGCGCGCGCTGATCGAATCTTCCCTCTTGCACCAGTCCCCGACTTCGGACCATGGTCTACGTGCTCGGGCGCCTTCCGCCGCGAGCTCGATTCCCCATGCACATATCGCCGCTTTCCTGGATTGCATTGGCTAGTGCCTTGGTCGCTGCCGCGATCATGATCAACTACCTGGTCCGCAAGCCCAAGCTGACCGGTCCGGTCAAGGTCACGCTCTTCATCGGCATTGGCGTGCTGCCCATCATCACGGCACTCGTGGGGAACATGGAGGGGCTCGCGGCCACGGAGCACCACGAGTTTTGCGGAAGCTGTCACACGATGGACACGTGGCTCGAGGACGCCAACGATCCGAACAGCATGAGCCTTGCGGCCATCCACTCGCGTACCAAGAAGTTCGGAGACAAGAGCTGCTACGTCTGCCACAAGGACTACGGGATGTTCGGCTACGCGCTGACCAAGCTCGGAGGTATGGGACACGTCTATCAGTTTCTGACCGAGTTCATGTGGATGGACGCCGACGAGGCGCTCTCCAGAGTTCACATCGCGAGGCCGTTCAAGAACGAGAACTGCATGCAGTGCCACAGCACCACCGGCAACATCTGGAATGGCGTGCCCGACCACCGTGGGCTCCTGAACGACCTTCGAACTGGACAGACCAGTTGCGCCAGCGCCGGATGCCATGGCTACGCGCATCCTTTTAGCAAAACAGACGAAGAACATCCATCGCCAGCAGAGGCGCGCAGCCCCGAAGAGCCCAGCAATCCCGAGGAAATATGATCCGGGAAAAGCTTGCGAATAAGGTCGACGAGATCGTCGAAAGCGGATCGAGAGGCCGCATCCTGGTGTACGCATGCATCCTCGGCCTGGTCGGGCTTGCGCTCATGTGCTGGTCGCTCTTCGACCAGGGCTGGATTCCGGTGATGATGGCGATGTCGGTGGGCCAAGGCATTGGAACGTTATCACTCGCCTTGTTCATATTGGTAGTGATTATCGACCTTCAAAGGGCGACATTTCGTCCTTCAATTCCGCACCCACCGCCCAATCCTCAGAGACCGGACGAAGAGGACTAGGCGCCCGGTTTGCGGGAGCGCGCCGCCACCAGCAAGGATCCGAGCCCCAGAATGAGCCCCACAGTTAGGAGCGAGCCCCGGGGCACGAAGGGCATCAATGCGATGCAGCTAAGCGCGCCGAGCATTGGAATCGCCCTCGGGGCGCAAAATGTGCGTAAGCGGTCCTCGTCTCGGCGTTTGATGGCGATCAGCGAAACGTGGAGCGTGAAGAAGACGACGAGCAGTAGCAGGCTCGTCGTGCCGGCGAGATAGGTGAGGGTTCCCGACAGGGCGAGTGCCAGCGCTACCAGAAGCACGGCCAGAATCGCGACGTGTGGTGTGTGTCGCTCGGGATGGACCGCGCCGAACACGGACGGAAGAAGCCGCTGGCGCGCCATTCCGTAGATCAGGCGCGAGCCCATGATGAAATTCAAAAGGCCCGTGTTGGCGACCGCGAATAGGGCAATCAGGGTGAACACGCGGTCGGGCACCGCGTCGGTCGATCGGCGCACCACCGCGAGCAATGGGGCGTCCGAGGAGCCCAGCTCCGAAGCGGTCATGATACTGGTGGCGACGACCACCACGAGCAGATAGACGAGGCCGGTCACTCCGAGCGCGGCGAGGATGGCGCGCGGCATGTTGCGCTCGGGGTCTTTCACCTCCTCGGCGACGTTGACCATGTCCTCGAAGCCGATGAAGGCGAAAAAGCCGAGCGCTGCGCCCCGCGCGATTCGCGACCAGTCGACCTCCATGCTGGCCTCGAGCGTATGTGCGACGCTCTCGTCCGGCGCCTCGCCTAAAAAGAGCGCTCCGGCCACGATCACGATCAGCAGACCCGTGAGCTCCACCATCGTGGCGACGATGTTGGTCGCGGAGGATTCGCGCATGCCGCGAAAGTTGATTGCGGCGAGCAGGAGCAGGATTCCGACGACCGCTGCTTGCGCCGGAAGCCGCGGAAAGAAACCGGTCATGTAGCCTCCAAAGGCCACCGAGACGGTCGCAAGCGAAAGCACTCCGGAGCAGAGAACCACCCACCCCACCAGAAGGGCCAAGCCCGGCCGCCCGAACGCCCGCGCGGCAAAATAAGACTCCCCCGCGCTTTGGGGAAATCGTCCGCCCAGCTCGGCGTAGGTCAGGGCCGTGAGCCCCGCGACGAACAGGGCGACGGCAAAGGCTGCCCAGCTTGCAGGCCCCGCCACGCCCGCGACCTTGCCCACCAAGGCGTAGATTCCGGCTCCCAGGATGTCGCCGACCCCGTAGAAGACGAGGGCCCAGAAGCCCAGGGTTCGGCGCAGCTCAGCGGGGGCAGGAGACGTCATGAAGAGGGGGTGCCTTTCGATCGCGGTGGGGGTCGTCTACGACGCAAAGCGCTGGTAGGCTCCCCGACGCCATGAAGCAAACCAAGATCACTCTCGAAGAGAACGAAATTCCGGAGCGCTGGTACAACATTGTCGCAGACATGCCGAACAAGCCGTTGCCGCCGCTCAATCCGGCAACGCAGGAGCCCATAGGACCCGAGGCGCTCGCGCCTCTCTTTCCGATGGCATTGATCGAGCAGGAGGTCAGCGCCGAACGCTGGATTCCGATTCCGGAGCAGGTGAGAGAGATCTACACGCTGTGGCGTCCGACTCCGTTGTATCGCGCCCATGCGCTCGAGAAGGCGCTCGATACCCCTGCGCACATTTACTACAAGTACGAGGGCGTGAGCCCAGCCGGCTCGCACAAGCCGAACACCGCGGTCGCGCAGGCGTTCTACAACAAGGAAGAAGGCGTCAAGCGGATCACCACCGAAACCGGCGCCGGTCAATGGGGCAGCGCCTTGAGCTTCGCGTGTCAACGATTTGGGGTCGGTTGCGAGGTGTACATGGTGCGTATCAGCTACGACCAGAAGCCCTACCGCAAGCTGATGATGAATACCTGGGGCGCCGAGGTCATTCCGTCGCCGAGCGACAAGACCGCAGCGGGCCGAAAGATACTCGCCGAGGATCCAGAATCGCCGGGCAGCCTCGGCATCGCCATCTCCGAGGCCGTCGAGCGTGCTGCCAACGATCCCGATACGAAGTATTCGCTCGGGAGCGTGCTCAACCACGTCCTCATGCATCAGACAGTCGTCGGTCAAGAGGCGATCAAGCAGATGGAGAAGGCCGGTGAGCTGCCTGACGTCGTGATTGCCCCGTTCGGTGGCGGCTCGAATTTCGCCGGGCTGAGCTTTCCGTTCCTTCGGTTGAACTTCACGGAGGGAAAGAGCATTCGTTGCGTAGCGAGTGAGCCGACCTCGTGCCCCAAGCTCACCCGTGGCGTGTTTCGTTACGACTTCGGGGATACGGTGGGGATGACGCCTCTTCTTCCGATGTACACCTTGGGCCACAACTTCGTGCCCGCACGCATTCACGCCGGCGGGCTTCGCTATCACGGCGCGGGTGTGCTGGTCAGCCAGTTGCTCCACGACAACTTGATCGAGGCCGAAGCGGTAGATCAAATCGAGAGCTTCGAAGCCGGCGTCTTGTTCGCACGAAGCGAGGGCATCATTCCGGCGCCTGAGGCCAACCATGCGGTTGCTTCGGCGATTCGCGAGGCCAAGCGCGCGAAAGAAGAGGGAAGCAAACGCGTCATCCTCTTCAATTTGTGCGGTCACGGGCACTTCGACATGTCCGCGTACGAGGCCTACTTTTCGGGTAAGCTCGAACGTCACGAGCTCAGCCAGCAGGATATCGAAGCCGCCATCGCCAAGATCGACACGCCGGAAATTCCGGCGAGCCCCTGAGCCCCGGACATCGGCACCATGCGGATCACCTCTATCGAGCTGTACCACGTCTCCATCCCGCTTCGGGAGACCTTCTGGCCGTCGTGGATTCCGGGATATCCGCAGACGCACAACCGCTTCACGCTCGCGAAGCTCGTCACCGACGACGGCATCGAAGGCTATGCGGCGGGGCAGTCCATGGGCAAAGAGCGTCAGGGCTTGGGCGACCTGCTCGGACCCTATCTGCTCGGGACGGATCCAACCGACATCGATCGCGTGCAGGATCTGATCAAGCAAGCGGGGTTTCTCGGCTGGCGTAACTTTTGGATCGAAGCTGCGTGCTGGGACATCATGGGCAAGGCCCAGGGAAAGCCGGCGTACGAGTTGCTTGGCGGCACCCCACGAGCGATTCCAGTCTACCTTTCGACGGGAGAGGTTCATCCGCCCGAGCAGCGGGTCGACGAGCTGCTCGGCATGATGGAGCGGGGGTTTCGCACGGCCAAGCTCCGCGTGAAGAGCCCTCATCTCGCCGAGGACATTCGGCAGATCGAGGTGATACGGAAGGGGGTCGGTGACGAGCTAGTGCTCGGTGTCGATGCAAATCAGGGATGGTTGGTGTCGATCGTGGATCGAATCCCGGCTTGGGACTTGAAACGCGCGACCGAGTTTGCTGCGGCCTGTCACGAGAACGGGATTTCGTGGCTCGAGGAGCCTCTCGACTGGCACGACTACGATGGGTTGGCAGCGCTCAAGAAGACGTCGAAGGTGAAAATCGCTGGAGCCGAGCTGAATCACGGATGGGACGAGATCAAGATCATGTTCGAGAAGGACTGTCTCGACATCTATCAGCCCGATGCATGTTTCGCTGGTGGAATGGCCCAGGTGAAGAAGGTGATCGACGCGTGTCATGCGCACGATCGGATCTTCTCACCGCACACTTGGACCAACGGCATCGGCTTCTACGTCAACTGGAACATGGCGCTCGCGGACACCAAGGGCAGTCACCCCCTCGAGTACCCGCTCGAAGAGCCGTCCTGGATCCCGCGGTTTCGCGAAGGCATCATCGAGCCCATCTTGCCCGACGACAACGGCATGTTGCAGCCGTTTCGAAAGCCGGGGCTCGGCTTCGACATCGACCAGCGCCTCCTTCGCAAGTACGGCAAGCGCTTCTTCAAGCTCACCGAGACCGGCCTCAAGCTCCGGGTCATCCGCGAAAAAGGCATCAAAGCCGCCCTAGACCTGAAGAAACGCAAAGAGGGGACACGCAGCCCCTCCTAAAATACCCTCATTTCAGCCACTTACAGCTTTAGAGGGGTTGCGTGTCCCTCTTTCGGCGGGCTAGGTGCTCGGGGTAGCCGGCGCAGAGGGTGCCGAAGATGGCGTCGGTCCAGGGGAAGAAGCCGGCGTAGTTTCCTTTGACCTTCGCGTGGTGGAAGTCGTGGTGCGTGGCGCCGTCGCTGAAGGGGATGAGGTGCATGGGGCTCCAAGGGAAGTCGTAACCGGCGTGTCCCTCGGCGGCCTCCCACTGCCGGATGACGATCCAAATGTAGAGCGTCACCACGTGCGCGCCCACGAGCAGCGGGCCGATGAGCATGACCGTGCCTGTCAGGACGTACTCCACCGGATGCATGTAGTGCCCGGTGATCGCCCATGGCGTCATGATGCGGTGATGGGTGGAGTGCACCTTCTTGAACAGCCATTTGCTCTCGTGAAGCGCGCGGTGCATCCAGTAGAACAGGAAGTCATCGAGCACGATGAAGAACAACAGCTGAAGGACGATGACCCACCACGCAGGCAATGGGCCGATGTGGACATTCGACAAACGGAGCAGTGGCCAAGCTGCTAGCGTCGCGACCGCCATGATCGCGTTGTTGCGAGCGACATGCCAGAACGCCGGGCCCACCACAGAACGGCGACCCGTCTTTCGGGCCTGGATTCGGTATCGCTCGGCCCAGGCCGGCTGCTTCCAGGCAAGGAGTGTGAAGGGCACCGCGAAAAGTAGAAACGAAACGACCCCGATTGCCGTGCCGGCGACCGGAAACCACCAGAATAGCGGCTCGCTGTAGATGTCACGCAGCCATTCCCACATTGCATTCAACTCTAGCACCAACCAGTCACCGTTTCATCGCGCCGATCATTACGGGGCCCCCGCCTCGAGGAGAGTCGGATCTTCGATGTACCGGCGAAACCGCTCGAGGGCGGTCGAAGTGTAGAACCCGTCGGTAATCCGCTCGTCGAAGCTGTAGCGAATGTGCACCACGTCATGGACCACGAGCTCTCCATTTTCGTCGACTACCGGGGCTTTCTTCACGCGGCCGATGACGATGAAGAAAGGAATGTTTCCGTACTCGTACAGATGATGGTACGCGGCATCGAGCCCGACGCTTCCGAGATTGACTACATATGCGCTTGCATAGAGCGGGTCGTTGCGGGTCATGAATCTCGGCAGGAGCCCATACCAGTCGAAGAAACGTTGCAGGCGCACAAGCCAGCGCATCACCCAGACCGGAAGCTTGGTGACGAGACGCATTTCCTTTTCGGATTCGGTCTCGCGCTCTCGATCCTTGCCCAGCGCGATGAGCGCATCGACTTTGTTGCACGTGTCTTCGATGGTGTCGTTTGGATCGAACACGGCTTTGATCGACGTGAGCGGCGCATTCTCGTCGAGTGACTTCTTCACGGAAATCGAAAATGCGATCTCGTTGCGCTGGTAGAGCTTTCCACCTGCCGTGAACCGATTGAGCTGCGGTCGCTCCGACCACACCCGGACGAGACCCGCGATAGCCAGCTGATAGAGCGTGATGCTCGGCTCTCTCGCGTCGAGCCACGGAAGCGTCTGGGTCAGGTCGAGCTGCTGCTCGTAATAGACGATCGAGCCGTTTCGCGAAGGCATGATCGTCGGCAGCATCCGCCGAAGCACACCGATGTTCGTGATCAACGTGCCGTCACTGCGTCCCATACCAGCTCTCCACGCGGCGCCACTGCTTCCAGGGGAAGGCGATGGCTGCAGTCAATCCCGCGAATGCCCATCCGCCGAGAACGAGCCAGCCCCCGCTCGGCGCCGCATCCATCGAGAGAAGCACGGCCATCCCGGCGAGACAGGCCATGGATTTGTAGATCACGAGATACTGGAAGAACACCAGATAGCGGATCGGCCAGACTACGCCGAGCGCGAACATGGCGCCTTCACCCACGATCGCGCCTCCATAGAGCGCTGGAACGAATGGAGCGTCTCCCACGTGCAAGCCCATGCTCCCCCAAGCCGAGGCAGGATCGGCGATCATCCACCCTCCAAGGACGAAAGAAGAAGCCGCGAAGAAGAAGCACACTAGCTGGATGAGCCGGATTCGCGATCTGGAAAGACCTTCGGTGCTCATGGGCGGACGATACGCAGAGAGACATCACCGCCGCAAGCTTCATTCACAATCCGAGCCGCTTTGGAAGGAGCTCCGTCACGCCGCGCTCCGCGTCCCGCTGGTCGGCACCGATCGAGATGACGTCGAACTTCCCGTGTCTCGAGAGGGGACCGAGATTGTAGAGGATGAAGCGTCCATGCCCGCTTTCGGCACGGAACAGAAGCTCACCCACGAGCTCGAGCAGGTCGGGAAGCCTTGCGCCGATGAGGCTCGGAAAAACCACGTCTTGCGCACGGTAGGATGGGCGGGGCCCCGGTAGCAGACGATCGAGCAGGCTCATCGGTGTGCTCGTCCCGCCCCAACGGCCGTTGCACTCCATGAGCAGGGCCTGGAAATCGCCCTTGGGATTCCCAGTCACCAGATGATCGAATGAACAGCGGCCCACGTAGCCGAGCTCCTGCAAAGCCGCCGCTACCAAGAGGGCCGACGTTGCAAGCGCCTCATTCACGGCATGAGGTAGGCTCGACGGCCGGCTTCCCACGAAGACCTTGTGCTCTCCCTCCAAGATCTGCTCGTAGATGCCGTCGAGGCGCGGCTCACCGAGGCCAAGCGGCGGAATCCAGAGCTGCGTCGAGGGAGACAAGTCGGTCTCGAGCCAAGCGACCGCGAGCACCTCCTCTCCTTCAGGCCACTCGGTCCGATGCAGAAACTTCTGCACGGCGCGGCTCGCATCCCGCTTCGATTGCACCTCCGTTGCCCAAAACACGGCGTTCCCCATCGCGGAGGCACATCGCGTTCGTTTCAGGCCGACGCGGGGGTGGCGCCGTGCCAGCGTCCGCAAATCGCTTTCGATGGTGTCCGCGTCCCTTGCAACCCGCGTTTCGACGAGGGCCTCCCGTCCGAGCACGCGCGTGACGAGCTCGCTGAAGACGGCCTTGTCGTTCGCGATCCATGTGACCGGTGGCGGCGGCGCCATCACGCGGACCTCGATCCCGCTGTCCACGCTGAGCACCGCCGCAAGCTCCCAAACTTCTTCGATCCCCATGTACGGGTGAATCGTCATCCCGCGAGCATCTCTCGCAATCCCTACCAGCCGCGCGCGTGCGCGTCCGTTTGCACAAGCGAGGGCCACCTGAATGGGCGGGCCCACCGGATCGGCCACCAAATGCTCGGGCGCCCCGAGCCCCAGCGTGTCCCGACAATACGCTTCGTAGCCCTCGATGGCTGGTGTGACGGTGACGTAGACGTCCCGATCGCCAGCTCTGAGGCGGCCGCGGTGCTGATACTCCTCGACGCCGGCGATGTCGACCAGAAACGGGATCGCTGACACGTCGTCGAGCTGCAAGACGGGGCGCGCCGTATCCCAAGGCTGCCACCGATGCGCCTCGTAGGGCCGGAGCCTTTCCGCGATACCGTGGTCTGCGCCGAGCTCTCGGCCAGCAAGGCGCGCGCGTCTCGTGCGATCCGTTTCCAAGGAAGTCAGGTCCCGGGTCGCGCCGGTGCGTACTCCTTCAGAAAGCCTTTGATCGCAGTCCAGTACACGTCGTGGTCAGGCTGCTTCTCCCAGAGCGCACGCGAGCCGTGCTGGCCGCCCGACGCCGGGGTGAAGAGGATCTTCTTCTCCGATGGTGACGCATCGAAGATGGGCTTCACCTGTGCCCGCTCGTTCTTCGACGAAGTGATGAAGAGCGGTTGCTTCACGCGCTTGGCGAAACCTTCGACGTAAGCGGGGCCTTTGCTCTTCTTGAAGTATTCGCCCGGAGAAAACGCCACCACTGCAGCGATCTGCTCCGGATGCTCCGCCGCGAGTCGCAGCACCAAGGAGGCCGAATACGAGCTTCCCCACACGATGATCTGCTTGGCGTTCAGCTCCTGTCGCGCATGCCCGAGAGCCGCTTCCAGGTCTGGGTAGGCGTCGAGATAATCTTGCGGGCTGCCTTTGCTCTGAGCGCGCTTTGCCGTTTCGTTCGCGACGCCACCGACACCCTTGCCGGACCGCTGGTCGACGGCCATGACCCGGTATCCGAGCGCGGTCAGCTTGGGGGCGATCTCCCGATACTCTCCGCGGCTCCATCCCGCTTGGTGAAAAAGAATGATGAGCGTGGGCGACGGCGCTTCCGGCTCGTACAAGTCCGCCCTTGCTTCGAAGCCTCCGGCCGTCGGGAAGTCGATGCTCTCGACACGGGCATCGGCCCGCGAGACCGTGCTCCAAGCGGCCGCCCACAGGAAGGCGAACCCGAAAATCATGCTTCGATGCATGTGCTCCTCCTACGCAGCAGATCGAGGTCGTTGGGAAATTTGGCGAATGCTTCTCAATACACCGAAACCGGACCCTCAGCATCCACCCGCAGAGTCTCCGAAAGAGGCAGATATCGAGACGAAGTGCCCACGTGCACGCCGTACTCGAGGGCTTCGAGCATCCACGCCGATCGGCCGACGTCGTAGTAAGCGAGGCTATCGACGGGGAGGGCCAGCTCCACGGTTCGCGTCTCCCCAGGATCGAGCATGACCTTGGCGAATGCCTTTAGCTCGCGCATGGAGCGTTCCACCGCTGAGCCAGGGTAGCTCACATACAGTTGCACGACCTCGGCGCCTCGAGTCGTGCCCGTGTTGGTCACATCGACGCTGAAGCGGGCTACGTCTCCTGCTTTTCCTCGGGTTTGCGCGGGCCGAAGGTCGTCGACCGAAAACGTGGTGTAGCTCAGCCCGAAGCCAAACGGAAACTCGGGCGCGGCCTCGTTTCGATCGAGGTAGCGGTACCCGTGGAAGTAATCATAGGTGACTTCGCGTGACACGTTGTCGAAGTCTGGCAGTTGATCGAGGTCTCTTGGAAACGTGATCGGCAGCTTCCCCGAAGGATTGGCCTCCCCAAACAAGAGATCGGCCACCGCGTGGCCTCCCATCTGGCCTGGGTACCAGACCATCAGCAGCGCTTCGACGTCTGGCAGCCAATCGCCCATCGTGATCGCCCCGCCGCCTTCGAGAACGACGATCGTACGGTCGTTGGCGGCGGCGACCTCTTGGATCAGCTCGACGCGCTCGGCAGACAGCCCGAGGTCCACTCGGTCTCCGCCTGAGATGAGCCCTTCTCCCTCGTCTTCGGCGGTGAGCCCGGTCACGACAATCGCAGCGTCCGCAGCCTCGATTAGGGCGATATCGGCACTTTCGAGTACGTCTGTTCCCACGTGGTCTACTGCAACGGCGTCCCCCACGGCCTCCTCGATGCCTTGTAGCGGCGTGACCACGAACGCGGGCTTGGTATCGCTGCTGCCCGTGTCTCCGGTATTCGGGGTGTCCGCAAGAACCCCCACGACGACGAGCCGTGTGAGCGCGCTCTTGTCGAGGGGCAGCGTCTCCGATGCGTTCTTGAGCAGAACCGAGCCCTTCACTGCGGCCTCTCTTGCGAGGGCGAGGTGCTCTTCGCTAGCGAGCACGCTCTCGTCGATGTCCGACGGTTGATCGAGCCCGTGCTGCAGCTTCTTTCGTACCATTCGGCGGACCGCATCATCGATCACGGATTCGGGAACATCCCCATTTTGCACCGCGGTCAGCAGCTCTTCGCCGTAGAACCTGGCCGCGGGCATTTCGAGATCGAGGCCGTTGAGGGCCGACCCGAGCGTGGATCGCGTGCCGAATATCCAGTCCGACAGGACGAAGCCGTCGAAGCCCCAGTCGCCCTTTAGGATTTCCCGGAGCAGCTGTTCGTTTTCGCCGCAGAACTGGCCGTTGACCGAGTTGTAGGCGCTCATGACCGAGGCGGCGCCGCCCTCGAGCACGGCGGCCCTGAACTGAGGAAGATAGATTTCGCGAAGTGTTCGCTCGTCGACCCTGACGTTCACTTCGAAGCGTGTGTCCTCGACGCTGTTGACAGCGTAGTGCTTCGGGTTGGCGAGCACGTACTCTTGAAGCCCCTCCACGAAGGCGACGCCCATGCGCGACAGATGGTGCACGTCCTCCCCGTAGGTTTCCTGAGACCGGCCCCAACTCGGATGACGCAAGATGTTGATGGTGGGTGCGAGCAAGACGTTGCCACCCACTGCTTTGAGCTCGCGGCCCATGGCTGCGCCGACTCGTTGCTCGATATCGGGATCCCAGGTTGCGCCCCGCGCCATTCCGACCGGGAACGTGGTCGCGCCTTCGACCGTTCCAACGCCGCGGGGTCCGTCGGCCATCCTGAAAGGCGGAATGCCCAAGCGCTCGACGCCCGGCACGTTCCACAAAATCTCCCCCTCGGGCAGCAACAATCCACTGTCGCCGGCCATCTGCGCAACTTTCTCTTCGAGCGTCATCTGGGCCACCAGGCCGTCGACGCGCTTCTCGAGCTCGTCGCCTCCGCTGCTGCAGGCGACCACCAGGCCGATCGTGACCCAACCCAATCTCGTGACCTTCATGGGGCCAGAGGGTACTCGATCTCAGTCGACTTCCAAGATCACCTTGCCCCGGGCCCGTTTCGTTTCGATGTAGCGGTGGGCTTCTGCTGCCTCGTCCAATGAAAAGGACCGGTCGACCACGACGCGAAGGCGGCCCGCGTCGATTCGTTGCCGAATCCAGTCGAGCTGACTGCGGCGCGAGCGCACGACCACCAGCTTGGCGCGTTTTCGGCGGACGAAGGTCCTCGCCACGTCCTTGAAGATGCGCGAGCTCGGAACGGTTTGCACGTAGGTGCCCCGAGGCGTGAGCAGATGCTTGAGCCTGTCGAAGCGGTAGTTCCCGAACACGTCGAGAATCGCGTCGAAGCGCTCGTCGAGCTCGGTCAGCTCGGTCTTCGTGTAATCGATGATGCGATCCGCGCCTAGCTCCTGCACGAGGTCCACGTTGCGGTAGCTGCACACGGCCGTCACGTGCGCGCCCAGAATCTTCGCCATCTGCACCGCAAACACCCCTACGCCGCCAGATGCTCCGTTGATCAAGACGCTCTGGCCGGGTTTCACCTGCGTGTTGTTTCGGAGCATTTGGAGCGCCGTTTGTGCCGCAAGCGGAACGGCGGCTGCTGCGCTGAGCTCGATCGTGGAAGGGGCGATGCCGAGCTGCTGGCAATCGACGGCGGCGTACTCCGCATAGGCCCGGCCTGCAAAGTCGTTGATCATCCCGTACACGACATCGCCCTCGGAAAGGTCGGCGCCAAGCCCTGCCTGCACCACCTCTCCCGCGATGTCGTGGCCGACGAGGAGCGGAAACTTCGTGCCCGTCGCGACCTTGAACTTGCCCTTGCGCACGACGATGTCTTTCGGGTTGACGCCGATGAAACGCGTACGGACCAAAACCTGCCCTCGCTTCGGAACCGGTCGAGGCACCGTGGTGGGGCGGAGCACCTCCGGACCGCCATATCGGTCGATGACCACCGCCCGCATCGTGGCATGTGGGTCGAGGTGCCTTCGGTATTGCGGCAGCGCGCTCATCGGCGTCAGTAGCGGTAGAGGAAAAGCCCGGAGAGGATCTTGGGCTGAAAAAACGTGCTCTTTTCGGGCATGACGATGGCGGGATTCTCGAGGCCCGCGTCCGCCACGGCCATCAGCTCGTCCAAGCTGACGGGATGGAGCGCAACGGCGATGTCGTACTCTCCCCCATCGACCACCGCCTTCATCTCCTGCAAGGCCGACTCGGAGTAGTAGTCGAAATGATCGGGGTCCACGATCATGTCGTGGGTCAGGCCGAGCTTCGGGTAGAGCTCGCGTTCGAGGATCGCGCAGTCGAGACGGCCCACGACGTCATCCGGCACGTGCTGCGCCGCGAGCTCGAAGCATCCTTCTTTGGTGTAAATGCAAAACACGTGCTTTGGAGGTGTGCGAAACGAATCGACCGGTCGGAGTGCCAGCTCGTTTTCGACCTCGGCAAAAGGACGCACGCCGTTGATCACGCGGTTGTAGGCCTGGATCACGGCTTCCTCGGTGACGTAGCAGAGAAAGTGACTCTGCTCGTTCAGCAAGCTCGCGTGATAACGGTGATGCCCATCGGCGATGTAGAATGGCTCCGTCCCGAGCGCTGCTTGAATGGCGCGTCCGGTTTTGCTCTCTTCGGGCACGCGCCATACCTTGTTGCGAATGCCTTCGAGCTCGCTGAAGCCTCCGAAGGCGCTCGTGAAGTCGTAGACGGGCTCGCCCTGCTGCTTTGCTTTCTCCAGCAGCGCCGCGATGGGCGCGCGCGTCAGGACGAAAACCGCTCCGATCTGAAGACCGGTGGCTCGGCGCACCGCGAGGCGTCCTTTGACCTTGTCATCGAACGTCTTTTCGTGCCGGATGATCTTCCTGTCTTCGTAGGGCGAAACCTCGGCCGCGACGAACACGCCGGTGCGCTTCCCCTCCGGCCATGTTTGCTCGTACACGTAGTAGGCGGGCTCCGCGTCCTCGATCAGCGCGCCTTCTGCCATCAGGCGTTCGCAAGCGCTTGCGGGCTGGTCGCCCAAGCTGATGTGGAAGAGCGAGCTCGGCTCGTTCTCGAGCCAAGCTTCGAGGGGTGTGCCCGGCTTGATGACGTCGTAGGGCGGGGCGGCGACTCGAGACGCACGCGCCGGGTCGGGACGCAATCCGGTAAGTCCGATCGTGGCGACCATGGGTAGGCTCCTCCGGAGCTTGCCGATCCCATACTGAAACTGGAAGTCAAGGAGCCTGGGCTAGGCGAGCTCGAGCGTTCCCCGATCCCCGTCGAGAACGACCATGTCGCCGGTATTGAACCGCCGGGTTGCGTTTCGAAGATTCACCACGGCAGGCAACCCGTATTCGCGCGCCACGACCGCGCCATGCGAGACGGCGCTCCCCACGTCGGTTGCGAGCCCGGCGATGAGACTGAAGTACGGTGTCCAACCGACGTCGGTGATGGGGGCGATGAGAATCTCACCGGCCTCCAAAGCAGCCGCGTCTTGCAGCGTCTCCACCACGCGGGCTCGACCCGTCACGCGACCGCGGCTCACCGGCTTTCCCACGAGCGCGCCATCATCGGCCTCGACCGGCGTGCGTTCGAGGGGCACGGGACGGTTCTTGAAAACCTGCGGGAAGTGCAGCGGCATTTGATAGTCGAGAGCCCGGCGTCTGCGAGCGGCGAGTCCTCCGAGCTCCCGACGACCCCGGAGCAGCTCTCCGAGCTCACCATGCGCCAGAAAGAACACGGCATCGGGATCGGGCAGCAAGCCTTCATCGGCCATGCGCCAGCCGAGCGCGCGGTAGGTATGCTTGAAGCGGGTGGTCACCTCGACGAGCGCGGACTTCGTGTGCTCGCGGCTTCGAATCGCCGCATGTGCGAGCGGGAGCAATCGACGGACGACGGGATGCTGCGAGGCGACGGTCCCCTTGGATCTGGTCCTCTGTCGAGCAGCACCCTCGCTTTGCAGCCGTGCCCGAAGCCCCGACTGCAGCGAGCCGACGAGGGGCCCGGGATCGACTGCCCACTCCTTTTGACGAAGCTCAAGCTCGCGCACCGCACGGTGGCCGTGCCGCGCGAGATAGCGGCCGAGCTCGTCACCGGCACTCCCTGCGTCCGTCGAGCAGAGCCAGGCCAGGGCCACCTCCGGATCGACGGACGCAAACTGCGCTTCGGCCTCCGGATTTTCGAGCAGACGATCGATGATCCGTTCGACGCCCTCGGCGATGTCGGCGCTTTCCACGTCTTTGGCTCCGGCCAGCAACTCGGCCACTTCCGCATGATGCGCCTGGGAGGGCTCCTTTCCCTTGGCCAAGATGCCGAGCAGAATCGGGCTCAGGGCCCCCGACGATGCCGAGGAGAGCAAATGGAGCTCATAGGCTTTCCAGAGTGTGGGGAGCGCCTCGTCCACTGCCCGGTAGAGCTGCCGCGCGGTCCCGAGCTTGGGGAGCGTGAGGCTCGCTCGAAGCGCATCGAGCTCTTTGCGGTGCTTGGGCGCGGCCGCCAAGAGGGCAAAGTAGCGCATTCCATTGATCGCACGCCGCAGACGCGGGGCGGGCTCGGGGTCCGCTACCTCTTCGATGTCTCTGCCGCAAACGGCGAGACACATCTGCTTTTTGCTCGACCCGGCCACGTGTGCCGAGAGCTCGGCCAAGGTGCTCAGGTTGAGGAACAGGTGACCGAAGAACATCCCCACGTAGCGAGGCCCGTCCCCGGGTGGAACGTCGGCGCCGATGCGCCGGTAGGCCCTTTGCATGCCGATGTCGATGCCCCGACCCGTGACCGAATAGGTCAGCGGCGTGACTGCCCCGGGCATCATCTCGCCGATGTTGGCCCAGGTGTACACGTGATCGGGATGAGGGTGCGTATCGAGCTCGTTTGGATCGGCGGGAAGCCGCGAGATGGGGCGCGCTTGAAGCCACCAAAGCCTACCCTGGCCGTCGAAGGCCCACTCCATGTCGAGGGGCGTGCCGAGCTGCTGCTCGGCGCGAAGCGCTCCATCGAGCAGGCGCGCCAGCTCTTCCTCGTGCAATAGCGGTCGATCACCCTGCGCCTCGCGATCGAGGATCGACCTGTCGCGACCCAAGAGCCAATGATCGGGCGTCACCCGTCCGCTCACCAGCGCTTCGCCGGAACCCGAGACGGCGTCGACGACCACCTGGTCTCGCCTCGCGTTGACGGGATTGGCGGTGAACAAGACGCCTGCCACGCGCGCATCGACCATGCGCTGAACGACCACGTTCATCTGGATCTCGTCACGCACCGTCTGATGGTCCCGATAGGCGACCGCACGCGCGTCGATCGCGGATCGAAGGCAGTCGTCGATTGCTTCCCGCAAACGCTCGGCACCTTCCACGTCGAGCACGGTCTCGTATTGTCCCGCGAACGAGGCCTCCTCGGAGTCCTCGCCCACAGCGGACGAGCGCACCGCAACCTTGCCGCCGCCCAAGCGAAGGTACTGCTCATCCAAATCGCCGGGCAGATTGCCAGGCGTTGCGCCCACCACCACGAAACCCGGCGGAACGTCGAAGCCGTGGGCTAGGAGGCGCGCCAATCCTTCGGCCTTCCCGCCTGCCGCCTCCTCTAGGGCCGCGTCGAGGCCGATGCACCTGGCTGCGGTCATCGGGTTTTGTTGCGGCTCCCGAGCTCGCTCACGATTTGCGAAGCGCATTGCTGCGGGAGCGGGAAGGGCGACGCAATGGCCAAACGGTGGGCGAGCGATCCGTAGCGTTCGTGCAAAATCTGCCCGACCTCTTTGGGCGTCCCAACCGCTGCGATCTGGGTCAGCAAACCGTCGTCGATCAGGGCCGGCATGTCGCGCCAACGCCCCTCCTTGGTGAGCCTGCGGAGCTCGGGTTGCAGCTCCCCCTGCCCCTCGGCCTCGAGGACGCTCCGATAGGCTGGCGTCGACGCATAAAAGGCGATCTGGCTCCGCGTCATCGCCTTGGCGTTGTCGAACCCCACTTCGTTCGTTCCCGTGACCACGAGTGCTTGGACGCAAAGGGCGAAATCGGACAACGCACGTTCCGAAGCAGCCAGCCCGCGTTCCAGATTGGGAAGCATCACTTCCTCGAGTGAACGCTCGGTATGGAACGGATGCACGAGCATTCCGTCGGCAACCTCCCCGATGGCCTGCGTCATCTTGGGACCCACGCCTCCGAGATAGATGGGAGGGGCTCCGCCCTTGGCCGGCCCGGGATTGAAGAGCGGCGGCATCAAGGTGTGTGTGTAGAACTCACCGCGGAAATCGAGCTTGGTACCGGAGTTCCAGCTGGCGAAAATCGCCCGCAACGCCCGAACGAACTCTTTCATGCGAGCGACGGGCTTGGTCCAGGGCATGCTGTAGCGAGCCTCGATGTGAGGCTTGATCTGCGAGCCGAGCCCGAGCCAGAAGCGTCCGCCCGAGAACTGCTGAAGGTCGTGAGCGAGATGGGCGACGGTCATCGGAGTGCGCGCAAAAGCGATGGCAAGCCCGGTTCCGATGTCGAGCTTCGAATGCTCGGCGGCGAGCACCAGGGGCATGAAAGGCTCGTGCGGCCCCTCGAAGGTGAAGCATCCGTCGAAGCCGGCGTCTTCGAGCTCCCGCACGCGCGCGGCTATCTCCTTCATGTCGCTGACCAGCAATCCGGCGTCGATCTTCATGCCTCGGTCCTTCTTCGGAAACACGCTGGTGGCATGAATCGGAGGAAGCTGTCAAGGCGGGGAGCCGCTTGAAAAGGGGCCGCAAACCGGATACTCCCGCGTACGGAGGACACTGATGACCGATCGCACCGGGCTTCTTCCCTTCTGGAAAAACTACGACCGAAAGCTCTACCTCCGCGCGGCCATTCTCGCCGATGAGCTCGGTTACGATTCGTTTTGGATCCCGGAGGCATGGGGCTACGAGATCTTCTCCTTGCTGACCGAGATGGCCATTCACACCAAGCAGATCAAGCTCGGGACGGGCATCGTCAACTGTTTCAGCCGCTCGCCGGGTCTCTTGGCCATGAACGCCGCGACTGTCGACGAAATCAGCGAGGGGCGGCTCATCCTCGGTCTCGGGACGAGCGGCAAGCGCGTCATCGAAGGGTTCCATGCTCGCGAGTTCGACAAGCCCCTCACACAGCTGCGCGATGTGATTCGCGTCATCAGGACGCTCTTGTCCGGCAGGCGGCTTCACGAAAGCGGCGCCGAGCTCCACGACTACCGTCCCTTCGAGCTGGCGATGAAGCCGCTGCGTCCCGACATCCCCATCTACGTGGCCGCGTTGAAGCGCAAGTCGATCACCTCCATCGGCGAGCTTGCCGATGGTTGGATCCCCACCTTCTGGCCCTACGAGAAGCTATCGCAGGGGCATGCCTGGATCGCCGAAGGGGCAGCCAAGTCGGGCCGGGATCCGGGCCAAATCGTCACCGCGCCCTTCACGACGGTCGTTCCACTGGGCGACGCCGGTATTCGCGAGGCCCGCCAGATCGTCTCGTTCTACATCGGTGGCATGGGCGACTACTACAAGCAGCTGCTCAGCGGATTCGGCTACGCCGAGGAGTGCAAGCGCGTAGACGAGCTGTATCGCGACAAGAAAACGCGTTCGCAGGCCGCCGACGCGGTGTCCGACGAGATGATCGAAGCGCTCACCATTGCCGGGGATCCGAAGCACTGCATTGCCGAGCTGAAGAGGCGGCGCGAGTATGGGATCGACCTTCCCATCCTGAGCCTCCCGACCAATCTTCCATGGGAGATGGTCGAGCTCTTCATCCGAACCATGGCGCCGACCGCCTGACGCGGACGCGGGCCCGCTAGCCTTTGCGGCGAGCGCTGACAGCCTCGGCGAAGCCTTCGATGACGGGCACGGTCGCTTCCCAGCTCATGCACGCATCGGTGATGCTCTGTCCGTAGGTGAGCTTGACGCCCGGGCCGTTGTCCTGACGGCCGCCGACCAGAAAGCTTTCGAGCATCACCCCGAAGATGCCTCGGCTCCCGTGTGCCACCTGCTTTGCGACGGACGCGGCGACGCCGGGCTGTTTCTCGTGGTCCTTTTCGCTGTTCGCGTGGCTGCAGTCGACCATGACGCGCCCCTCGAGCCCTTCGGCTTCCAGCATCTTGACCGTGTCGGCGATCGCTTCGGGGCCGTAGTTCGGCTTGCCGGCACCGCCGCGGAGGATGACGTGACAGTCGAGGTTGCCTTTCGTCGCGACGATCGCCGACAGGCCCTGCTTGGTGACCGAGAGAAAGTGATGCGGATTGCGGGCGGCCTTCACCGCCTCGACGGCGATCACGACCGTGCCTCGGGTGCCGTTCTTGAAGCCCACCGGCATGGACAAGCCGCTGGCGAGCTCGCGATGCACTTGGCTTTCGGTCGTGCGGGCTCCGATGGCGCCCCAGGAGACGAGATCGGCCACGAACTGCGGCGAAATCGGGTCGAGGAACTCGGTCCCGGCCGGCATCTCGAGCTCTGCGAGCGAGCTGAGCAGCCCACGCGCGATGCGAAGGCCGTGGTTGATGTCGAAGCTGCCGTCGAGCTTGGGGTCGTTGATCAGCCCCTTCCAACCCACCGTGGTGCGGGGCTTTTCGAAATAGGTCCGCATCACGATCAACAGCTCGCCGATGTGCTTTTCGCGGAGCGTCTTGAGTCGCTGGGCGTAGTCGAGGGCCGCATCCGGATCGTGAATCGAGCAGGGCCCGACCACGACCACCAGCCGGTCGTCCTTTCCATGCACGATATCGGCGATCTGCCGCCGTGCTTCGGCAATGCGGGCGATGGCGGCGTCACCTGGATGGATCTCCTCCATCAGGATTGCCGGCGGGATCAACGGGCGGAGGCCTTCGATCCGGACGTCGTCGGTAGGCGGACGGAACACTTGCGCCGGATCCCTAGCATGGAAGGGCATTGCCGTCTCGCAGCCGGCGGGCGCGTCCCGCTGTGCTACACCGCGCCCCCATGACCGCCTTCGTTCGGCTCTTCCCGCTTTGGGTTACCGCGGGCGGTGTCGCGGCGCTGGTCTATCCGCCAGCATTCACCTGGTTCCTCGACTGGGGTCTGATCACTCCTGGGCTCCAGATCATCATGCTCGGGATGGGGCTCACGCTCGAGCTCGACGATTTCGGCCGGGTTTTTCGGGCGCCGACGGCGATTGGGTTGGGTGTCCTTCTGCAGTACACGGTCATGCCTTTTCTAGGGTGGGGCGTGGGACATCTCTTTCAGCTGCCGGCGCCCTTTGCCGTCGGTTTGGTGCTGGTTTGCTGCTGCCCTGGAGGCACCGCATCGAACGTGATCGCGTATCTTGCAAAGGCCGATGTCGCCCTCTCCGTATCGATGACCGCCTTCTCGACGATGCTCGCGGCGCTATGCACACCGCTGCTGACTACCTGGATCGTGGGGAGCCGTGTCGAGGTAGACGCTTGGGGATTGTTCGAGAGCACGGCGACGGTCGTCCTGATTCCGGTCGTGCTCGGTCTCTTCATGCGGCGCTATCTGCCGGCTCTCACCCGACGGCTCTTGCCAGCTGCGCCGGCAGCGGCAGTGCTGATGATCGTCCTGATCGTGGCCGCCATCCTCGGGGCTCGGAAGGACGCGGTGATCGAATCCGGCCTTCAGTTGCTTGGCGCCGTGGTGACCGCGCATGCGCTGGGCTTCCTACTCGGCTACCTCCTCGCGGGTTGGGCCGAAGGCTTCGGCGCCGTGGCGCGGACGACCTCGATCGAAGTGGGCATGCAGAACTCGGGCCTCGGGGCGGTGTTGGCGCAGTCGCACTTCGCGAACCCGCTCACCGCAATTCCGAGCGCCATCTCTGCGATCACCCATTGCATCATCGGGAGCATCTTGGCCGCGCGGTGGTCTCGCAGGCCGGCACCCGAAGTTTCGGCGAGTTCGGCTCGATGAAACACGGCCGTCACCTCGGCGCGCCAGGTTGAGCGCACGATGCTGATCAAGATGCTCGACCGCGCCGCCCACCGGGTGCTCGACCTCATCGAGCTGCTGGTATCCCGCAGCGATAACGCACCGGCGTAATGTGAGAGCCCTCACAAAGCTTGGAAGTACGTTGTGACTGTTTTATTATGTTACAACAGTACTTCAGTTGCTCGTGCGGACAGGCTGCGGATCGATGAAAGCTCTCTTCAACTGGGGCTCAGCCCTCGTGGCGGTGACCGTCGCCGCCTGCAGCGTCTACGACCCGAGCTTGATGGAAAAGAGCTTGGCCTCCGTGCCCGATCGGCCACCCGCGTCGACGAGCTCGCCCGACGATGACGTCGAGAGGGTCTTCGCGTTTCGGAACATCTCGCTCGATCAGTCTGGAGATCGTTGGCGGCGCTTCGGCCTGGATCTCGACGGAATGAACACGGCCTCGATCGACGATGTGGCGGAATGCGTGGCGGCCGACGGGAACCCGGTTCTCGATGGCGACAAGGGTATCGACAACGCATTCGGTCAGCACGTGCTGCCCACCGTCGTCGACTTGATCGCTTGCTTGGAGGACAACATCGCCCTCAACCAAGGGCTCGGCTTCGGCACGGTGCTGCTGCGTCTGCGCGAATGGAACGGCACGCCCAACGACGCCGAAGTCGACGTCTCGGTTGTTTCCGCGGTCGACGGCACGTCGATGGACGACGTCTCCGATCTCGAATGGGGCGGACGCGATGGCGCAACATTGATGCTGCCGGGGGGCTCCACGGAAGCGCCGCCGCCAGCCTGGGATGGGGAGGACTCCTTCTTCGTCGACCCGTCGAGCCTCGTCGCCGGCCAGCTATCCCACGCGCTGGTTTGGAAGACCGATGCCTACATTCGAGATGGGCGCGTCGTGCTGCCGGTCGACACCGCGGCCACGTTCGTGTTTCTCACGGGCCCTGGCAGCTTTTCGATCTCGGTCAATGGGTTCCTGATCGCAGACATCAGTGACGACGGTCAGATCCTCGAAAAGGGCCTCCTCGCGGGCCGCTTCTCCGCCGGAGAGCTCGTCGCGACCCTCGCTCCGCTCGGCATCTGCGACGAGGGATTTCGGGACAGCGTCACGAGTCTCCTGACCAACAATCTCGATCTTCGAATCGACTCCAGCCTGGGGAGCCCCGACGATCCCTGCACCGCGACCAGCATCGCTTTCAGCTTCCAAGGGATCCAGGCGCGCCTCGCAGACGCCGTCGCCCCGGTCGAGCTACCCATTCCCGACCCATGCGCCGGCGGACCGAGATCGGGCCCCGAGCCGGCGTTTGATCGCTGCTGCCGCTCGGTCGAGCTGACCGACCCCCAATCGCTTCCGAACGATTGCTCCGCGGAAGACCTGCAGCGCTATTCGGATCTTCCAAATCCGATTCCGGTGCCGCTCGAGGAAGGCTTCTAGCCGACCTCGAAGGACTGGCCGCAGCCGCAGTCGCCGGTGGCGTTTGGATTCTTCCATTTAAATCCGTAGCTCATGAGGCTTTGCTCCCAGTCGAGCACGGCGCCCTTCAAGAGCTCGATGCTCCGATTGTCGACCACGACCTTGAGCCCATCGAAGTCGAAGACCAGGTCCTTGTTCGGGCGGATCTTGGTCGCAAAGTCGTACACGTAATAGTAGCCCGAGCACCCGCCGCCCTTGACCCCGAGCCGGAGCCCTTCGACCGGTTGCTCTGCCGCGGCGACCTTCTTCTTGCCCATCTCGATCGCCCTGGGTGTCAGACTGAAGCTTTCCATATACCCCCATTTATCTAAGGCGGCCGGGCGACCTTCGCCAGCCCACGGGGGGTTTACCAGTCGATCGACTTACCGCTTTGCTTGGCGGCCCAAAGCGGCGAACGTTCCCGCAGCCGATTGACGATGCCGGTCGCGGCGTTGGCGACTTGCTCCACCTCGGCGGCCGTCGTGTGCCGACCGAGGCCGAAGCGAATCGATGCCGCGCTCCAATCCTTGGGCACGCCCATGGCCTCCAAAACGTAACTCGGCCCGGCTTCCGCGCTGCTGCAAGCCGACCCGCTCGAGACCGACACCACCTCGCATAGCTCGAGCAGCAGTTGCGCCCCGTCCACGTATCCGAAGGAAACGTTGAGGTTCCCGGGGTGCCGCCGGTCCAGGGCCCCATTGAGGTGAACCTCTTGAAGCGTGCCGAGCAGACGGTCGAGCAAATCATCTCGCAGCGACGCCAAACGCTCCGCTTCCTTTGCGCCTTCCGACTTCATGATGCTCGAGGCGGCGCCAAAGCCGACGATGCCGGGCACGTTGAGCGTCCCGGAGCGAAGCCCCTGCTCATGACCGCCGCCTCGGATCTGCGCGGCGGGAATCCCGCGCTGCTGTAGCGCCTGCCTGACGTAGAGCCCACCGATCCCTTTCGGGCCGTACATCTTGTGTCCCGACAGGCTGACCAGGTCTGCATTGGACTCCGCGACCGAAAAGGGCACATATCCAAGCCCCTGCGCAGCATCGCAATGAAAGACGATGCCGCGGTCACGCGTGAGCGCTCCGATGGCTTCGATGTCCTGCACGACGCCGACTTCGTTGTTTGCAAGCATCACGCTCACCAAGACCGTCTCGTCGGTGAGCGCCTGGGCGACTGCATCGCTTGAAACCAGCCCACGCTCGTCGACGTCGAGCCAGGTAATCCGCCAGCCTTCCCGCTCGAGCGCCTTGCACGTGTCGACGACCGCCTTGTGCTCGGTGCGCACGGTCACGATGTGCTTCCCGTCTGCCTCCCGCGCCAAGGCCGTTCCGCGTATGGCGAGGTTATCGCTCTCGGTCGCCCCCGATGTGAAGATCAGCTCCCCGGGCGTGGCGCCAATCACGTCCGCCACCTGTGCCCTCGCGTGCTCGACCGCTTCGCGGGCAACCCTGCCATGTGCGTGAACCCGGCTGGCGGCGTTGCCAAAGCGCTCGGCGAAATAGGGCAGCATCACCTCGAGGACGCGCTCGTCCACCGGGGTCGTGGCGTGATGGTCCATGTAAATCGGCGTTTGTGGCATGGCCCTCGATAACCCTAGCGCCGACCATGTGCGCCTCCAACGCCTTCCATTATGCTTCCCCCATGGCAGGAGCGAGCATCCTTTGTGCGGTGGATTTGACCCCCGCGACTCCGAGAACGGTCGATCTCGCAATTGCGTCGGCCAAGGCATTCGGGGTCCGAATCGACCTCGTCCACGTTTTGGACGACGCGGACTCTTGGTGGCCTGAATCGCCCGAGCTGCAGGAAGCGGCCGCAGCTGCCAAGGAGAACTCGACTCAGTACGAGATCGCCCTCGAAAAGGAGCTTCAGAAGGAGCAAGCACGGTGTGTGGCAGCCGGGGTCGAATGTGAAGCATTCGTCATCCGCGGGCGCCCGTGGCGGTTCATCCCGGAGCTGGCGCAAGAGCGGGGCTCGTTCTTGATCGTGATCGGATCGTATGGGTCGAGCGGGCCGCAAACGATCGAGCGCAAAGGGGTCAAAGAAAGGGTTCTCGGCTCCACTGCGCAGCGCGTGCTTCATTCGGCTGATCGTCCCGTGTTCGTTGCAACCGGCGACGGCCCGATTCCCGACGCGCTGCAGGGCACGAAGTGGTTTGTGGGCACCGATTTCTCAGGCTCCGCGCTCGCCGCCGTTTCCTGGGCCAAGCGCGCTGCAGCCCGCGTGGGCGGCGAGCTTCACGTCGCGAACGTCGTCATGCCCGCAGGAGGCGAGGGTAAGCCGGACGAGGAGCGGACCTGGCGCCAGGTGTTGCGCGATCAAACCAAGATCGAGGCGGGCCAGAAGCTCGCGAGCTACGTCGACGAGCATGCGCCGAGCGCGGAGCATCACCAGATCGTCTCCTTCGACTATGCCTCGAATGCCCTTTGTGATGCGGCGACGGCCCTACAGGCCGATATCTTGGTGGTCGGCACCCACCGCCAAGGGGTGATGGGGCGCCTTCTCTTGGGCAGCACGGCATCGCGATGCCTCGACGCTGCGCCCATCCCCGTCCTCATGGTCCCCGAGCAGGCGCGATGACGCAGGGGCCGCAGGCTGCTTGACACAGATTGCAGCGTACCCTAGATAGCGATATGGGACTTATCCGGTCCTGTATATAAGCATCTGGAAATGCTGCGAATTTCTAAAATGACCGACTACGCTGTCGTCTTGGCTAGCCATTTGGGGGCCGTCGAGGGGCCCCATGCCGCTCGCGATCTGGCGCTCCAGACCCAAATTCCGGAGCCGACGGCGAGCAAGTTGCTGAAGAAGCTCACCCGGGCCGGGGTGGTGGTTTCGCAGCGCGGGGCCAAAGGCGGCTACGCGTTGGCCCGCGCGCCGGAGCAAATCGGCATTCACGAGGTCATCGAAGCAATCGAAGGGCCGATTGCGGTGACCGAGTGCTCCGACGAGACCGCCGACTCCTCGTGCGAGTACGAAACCAACTGCGGCGTGCGGGCAAACTGGCAGCGGATCAACCTCGCCGTCCAGAACGCGCTTTCCGACATCACTTTGGCGGATATGGCCTTTCCAGGCGCGGCGGAGCTCGTGTTGCTTGCCCGCTCGAGCGAGGAAGCAAGGCAGAGGCGCAAGGCCGGCCCGCGGAGCAGCGACATCCACTGAGTTGGAGCAACCCATGTCCACAGCAACCGAATCGATCGAACAGATCCTCAGGAAGGGCTACGAAGCCGGCTTCATCACCGACATCGAGCAGGAGTACGCTCCGCCCGGGCTGAACGAAGAGATCATCGCGTTCATCTCGAAGAAGAAGCAGGAGCCCGAATGGTTGTTTGCGTGGCGGCTCAAGGCCTACCGGCGTTGGCTGGAGATGAAAGAGCCTCGCTGGGCCAACGTGCGCTATCCCGAGATCGACTATCAGGACATCTGCTACTACGCGGCTCCTAAATCGAAGGACGACGCGCCCAAGAGCCTGGACGAAGTCGATCCGGAGCTCCTCGAGACCTACGAAAAGCTCGGCATTCCCCTACACGAGCGTGAGGTTCTCGCAGGTGTTGCCGTGGATGCGGTGTTCGATAGCGTCTCGGTGGCCACGACCTTCCGCGAGAAGCTCGCGGAAGTGGGCGTCATCTTCATGTCGTTTTCCGAGGCCGTCCAGAAGCACCCGGAGCTCGTGAAGAAGTATCTGGGATCCGTGGTTCCGGTCTCCGACAACTTCTTTGCAGCGCTCAATAGCGCCGTTTTCAGCGACGGTTCCTTCGTCTACGTCCCGAAGGGCGTGCGTTGTCCGATGGAGCTTTCGACCTATTTCCGCATCAACGCCGCCAAGACGGGGCAGTTCGAGCGGACGCTCATCATCGCAGACGAGGGCAGCTACGTGAGCTACCTCGAAGGGTGCACGGCGCCGATGCGTGACGAGAATCAGCTCCACGCCGCCGTGGTCGAGCTCGTGGCGCACAAGGACGCCGAGATCAAATACTCGACCGTTCAGAACTGGTATCCCGGGGACGAGCAAGGCAGAGGCGGCATCTTCAACTTCGTCACCAAGCGCGGGCTATGCGAGGGCGAACGCTCCAAGATCAGTTGGACGCAGGTCGAGACCGGCTCCGCCATCACGTGGAAGTACCCGAGCTGCATCCTCAAGGGCGACGACTCGATCGGAGAGTTCTACTCGGTGGCGCTGAGCAATCACCGTCAGCAGGCCGATACCGGCACCAAGATGATCCACCTCGGCAAGAACACCAAGTCCACCATCATTTCGAAGGGGATCAGCGCAGGCCATGGTCAACAGACCTATCGCGGTGGCGTGAAGATCATGCGAGGCGCCACCAACTCGCGGAACTACACTCAGTGTGATTCGCTGCTGATCGGCGACAAGTGCGGCGCGCATACGGTGCCATACGTCGACGTCCGCAACAGCTCTTCCAAGCTCGAGCACGAGGCGACCACGTCACGCATCGGAGAGGATCAACTCTTCTATTGCAGGCAGCGCGGGCTTTCCGAGGAGGACGCGGTGAGCCTGATCGTGAACGGCTTTGCGAAGGAAGTGTTGAAGGAGTTGCCCATGGAATTCGCCGTCGAGGCGCAGAAGCTACTCGGCGTAAGCCTAGAAGGAGCAGTTGGCTGATGTTGAAGATCGAGAACCTGCACGTCGCAGTCGACGGTAAGCCGATACTCAAGGGCATCGATTTGAGCATCGAGCCGGGCGAGGTGCATGCCATCATGGGCCCGAACGGGTCGGGGAAAAGCACGCTCGCCTATGTGCTCGCCGGGCGAGATGGATACGAGGTGACCGAAGGCCGCATCCTCTACAAGGGTCAGGACCTCTTGGAGATGTCGCCGGAGCTGCGGGCTGCCGAAGGCATATTCCTCGGCTTCCAATACCCCGTGGCCATTCCCGGAGTGAGCAACATCTACTTCCTGAAGGCCGCGATCAACGCCATCCGCAAACACCGCGGACAGGACCCGCTCGATGCCATCGACTTCATGAAGCTATCGAAAGAAAAAGCCGCCTTGGTTCAGCTTCCCGATGAGCTCACCAAGCGCGCGGTGAATGAAGGCTTCAGCGGCGGCGAAAAGAAGCGCAACGAGATTTTCCAGATGGCCATGCTCGAGCCGTCGCTGGCGGTGCTCGACGAAACCGACTCCGGGCTCGACATCGACGCGCTCAAGATCGTAGCTCGAGGGGTCAACGCGCTACGCAGCCCCGAGCGCGCCATGCTGGTGATCACGCACTATCAAAGGCTGCTCGATCACATCGTGCCCGACGTGGTGCACGTGCTGATCGACGGCCGGATCGTCCGAACTGGAGACAAGGACCTCGCCAAGCAGCTCGAAAAGCAGGGGTATGCCGAGGTCCGGAATGCACTGAGCCTGTGAGCGAATCGCATCGACAGAAGCTCCTCGGGAGCCTTCCCGCCTCGTTCGACACGGGGCCTGAGTGGCTTCGTGCGCTCCGAGCGCGCGCGGCTCATGCCCTCCGCGAGCAGGGTCTGCCCACGAAGAAGACCGAAACTTGGCGCTTCACTCCCGTGCGGACCATCGTCGATCGGGAGTTTCATCGAACGGAGCCCGGCGTTCCGTCGCTCGGCGCCCCATTGCCCGAGGGCGTGACGGTTCGAAGCTTGAGACAGGTTCTCGGTACCGATCCTGGGCTCGTGGAAACCAAGCTGAGCCTCGGGGGCGTGCCCGAGCACTTTTCCGCGCTCAATACCGCCTTGTTCGCCGATGGTCTTTGGATCGACGTGCAGGCTGGCCGGGCCGTCGAGGATGCCGTCGAGCTGGTCCACTCGGCTCCGACGTCCGCGGAGCCCGGGGTCACTTATCCCCGGGTGTTGATCACGGTGGGCGAGGGTGCCGAGCTGAAGCTGGTCGAGACCTACGTCGGCAAAGAAGCGCTACAGCTCACCAACTCGGTGGTGGAGATCGACGTCGGTCGCGATGCGCACGTCAGCCACGTGCGCGTGCACGAAAACGAGGGGCTGCACGTGGGGCGCGTGGACGTGAGGCAAGCCGCGGACAGCAACTACCGGTCGACGGTCGTGACCATGGGCGGGTCGCTTCTTCGCTTCGATGTGCGTTGTCTCCTTCAGGGCCGGGGCGCGGAGTGTCAGCTCGATGGCGCCTATCTCGTCGAAGGCAAGGATCACGTCGACCACCACACGATGGTCGAGCATCAGGCGCCGAACTGTCGAAGCGGGCAGACCTATCGGGGGATCGCTTCGGGCGAAGGGACCGCCGTCTTCGACGGCATCGTCGTCGTGCATCGGGGTGCCCAGCGGACCGAGGCACATCAAGAGAATCGGAACCTGCTTCTTTCGGATACCGCGACGGTGCACACCAAACCGCACCTCGAGATCGATGCAGACGACGTAATTTGCAGTCACGGGGCCACCGTGGGCTCCCTCGACGAGGACCAGCTCTTTTACCTTCGCGCCCGCGGCGTTCCGGAGGACCTCGCTCGCGGAATCCTGACGTTCGCTTTCGTCGAGGCCATCGTCGACCGAGTCGAGCACGAGCCGACCCGAGCACGTCTGCGGGAGGCCGTCCTCGCGAGGATCCCCCGCGGCGACGACATTCGGGGGGTCACATGACGGATGCATCGATGGTCACACCCGTGCGCCCCGAAGCCTTGGACGTGGGACGGCTCCGTGGGGACTTTCCGGCGCTTCGTCAGGAGGTCCACGGAAAGCCTCTGGTCTACCTCGATAGCGCTGCGACCTCTCTCAAGCCGCAGTCGGTGATCGACACGGTAGCCGATGTCTATGCACGGGACTGCGCCAACATTCACCGAGCGGTCCATCTTCTTTCACAGCGCGCCACGGCTCGCTATGAGCAAGCGCGCGACAAGGTGCGGCGCTTTGTCAACGCCGCGCGCAAGACGGAAATCATCTTCACCCGCGGCACCACCGAGGCGATCAACCTCGTAGCCCAGAGCTGGGGCCGGACCCACCTGCGCGAAGGCGACGAGGTCTTGATCACGGAGCTCGAGCACCACTCGAACATCGTCCCATGGCAGATCGTGTGCCAACAGACCGGCGCGAAGCTCGTCGTGGTGCCGATGACGGACCAAGGGCAGGTTTTCGTCGAGGATTTCGAGCGAAAGCTGTGCGACCGCACCAAGTTGGCGGCCATCTCCCACGTGTCCAATGCCCTCGGGACGATCTTGCCCGTTCAGGCCATGACGAGGCTCGCTCACCAGCGAGGCGCTCTCGTGCTGATCGATGGCGCGCAAGCGGTTCCGCACGTCACGGTGGATGTCCAAGCGCTCGACTGCGACTTTTATGCGTTCAGCGGCCACAAGCTCTACGGCCCGACGGGAATCGGCGCTCTCTACGGTAAGGAGCGGTTGCTCGACGGCATGCCCCCCTATCACGGCGGGGGCGACATGATCCGCTCGGTCTCCTTCGAAGAGACCATCTACAACGATCTGCCTTACAAGTTCGAGGCAGGAACTCCCAACATCGCCGGGGCCATCGGGCTCGGTGAGGCCATCGATTACTTCGGCTCCTTCGAGCCGGAGGCCGTGCATCGGCACGAGGCCGCGGTGCTTCGCTATGGGACCGAGGCCTTGGAATCGATCCCTGGTGTCCGGTTGGTTGGGACGGCGCCGGACAAGACCGCCGTGCTGTCTTTCTTGATGGAGGCGGCGCACCCCCACGACGTCGGCACCATCGTCGATGCGGAAGGCGTCGCGATCCGCACCGGGCACCACTGTGCACAGCCGGTCATGGAGCACTTCGGCGTGGCCGCCACCGCGAGAGCGTCTCTCGGCATCTACAACACGACCGAGGACATCGACGCCTTGGTTCGCGCGCTCCACAAGGTGAAGGAGCTGTTCGGCTGATGGATCTCCGAGAGCTCTATCAGGAAGTGATCCTCGACCACGGCAAGAATCCGAGGAACCACAGGCTTCCCGAGCCGTACAATCGCGAGGGCCGCGGGTACAACCCCCTCTGCGGCGACAAGATCACGCTGCGCTTGCAGCTCGACGGGGAGAAGATTACGGACGTCGGGTTTATCGGTCAGGGCTGCGCGATTTCTCAGGCATCCTGCTCGACCATGACCGAGGCGATCAAAGGCAAGACCGTACGAGAGGCCGAAGCGCTGTTCGAGAAGTTCCATGCGATGGTGACCGGCGAAGGGGGGGACGACGTGGAGTCTCTCGGCAAGCTGGCGGTATTCGCGGGTGTTCGCGAGTTTCCGATGCGAGTGAAGTGCGCGACGTTGGGCTGGCACACGTTGAACCAGGCGCTTCACCGGGGCAGCGGACAGGTCACCACGGAGTAGGGCTGTGAGCGACGACATCGAGCGTTTGAAGATTCACAAGATCCAGCCGCGATCGACGGCCGACCACGTGTTCCTCCCAGTGGCCGGCGGTCATCCGCCGCCCGAGGAGCCAGTCACCGCGGCGGTGGGCGGAACTGGAGGGAAGCCGGCCGCGCCGATCGACCCGGTAGAGGTCGAAGCCGCAATCGTCGACGCGCTCAAGACCGTCTACGACCCGGAGATTCCGGTGAACATCTATGAGCTCGGCTTGATATACGGCGTCGAGGTCGACCGGGAGGGCCGCGCCGAGATACGAATGACCCTCACCGCCCCGGCTTGCCCGGTGGCAGGCGCGCTCGTCGAAGAGGTCGCCGAGAAAGCGGGACGCGTGGAAGGCGTTTCCACCTCGCACGTGGAGCTCGTCTGGGACCCGCCCTGGACGCCCGAACGCATGTCCGAAGCCGCCAAGCTAGAGCTCGGCATGATCTGACCGGCCGGAGCCTTTACTTCTTTTGGCCCGTGAACTGGTCCTCTTTGCGCCTGAACAAGACGTTGAACGTCGTGAGGGAGCCGTAACAGCCCGTGATGTAGTGCTGGAGCTGCACCTTCTCCTCGTCGGTGAGCCCCTTGTGGCCGTTGATCTTCTGCTCGAGGACCCGGAGCTTGTCCCGCACCATTACGATCTTCTTGAAGAACACTTCGAGGGGAACCCGTTTTTCCTGCGTCTCCTCCTTGCCGGGCACGAGCACGAGCTCTCCCCCCTGCCAGCGTTCTCCCATCTCGACGTCACGAACACCGAGCTCGTCCAAAAGGACTTCGCGAAGGACTTGGCGGAATGTTTCTTGGTCCATGTCGATTCCAATCTCCGACGGGATGGTAGGCCGTGGTCTAGGCGCGGGCTCATCTCGGTATTTGCGTGGCGCTCCAGCGGCGGGGCGCCGCTTCAACGCCTGATCCCAAGGGACCTCCCTCGGTTTGTGGCTCGAGCAGGTGGCCGTGTCCTTGAGCGGCCAGTGGCCTTGCCCGAGGCGGCAGTCTCCGAGCCACGAACCGTCCGGCTCTTCCCGCTTGCGGATGTACCAACCGCAAGTGCCGCAGCGGCCTGAGAGGTCCCGGCTCATCGCCGCGGAACTTAGGTCCGCGCCGGGAACGGCGCCACCCCGCCAACGTGGTTATTATTGATGATCGAATGCTCTACTTTGCCTACGGCTCCAATCTAGATGCCGAGAGTTGGGCGGACTGGTGTCGGACTCGAGGATACGACTCTGCGTGCATCGAGCCGCTCGGCCCGGCCTGGCTGCCCGATCACGAGCTGGTGTTTCGCTATCGATCGCGCCTTCGCGCAGGTGGCGCCCTCGACGTGCAACCACGCCTCGGCACGGCCACTCCTGGAGCGCTCTTTCGCGTGCATGATTGGGAAGGCCTCGACGCAAAAGAGGGCGTGTCGGGCGGTTACTATCGCCGCGCCTCGGTCACCGCGCTGACCGCCGACGGGCGGGCCCACGCTGCGACTACCTATCGCGTATGCGACGAGCGCATCGAGGACAGCTTCGTTGCGCCCTCTCCCGAGTATCGCGAGATGGTGCTGCGCGGGCTATCGCGTTTCGGTCACGGTCACGAAGGGTTTCTCTCGGCGGCGAGCGGCGTGCCCGCGACACCCACCCCCAATGCGCTATTCACCTATGGAACGTTGATGAGCGGCCAAGCGCGCCACGACCTGCTGGCGGCTAGAGTCCGTCGTGCCCACGGTCCCGCCCACGTGGTGGGCGCTTCGCTGATCCACATCGATTGGTATCCGGGGCTGGTCCTGAGCGAAAGCGGCCGGGTACACGGGGAGCTCTACGAATTCGATGATCTCATGGGCGCGCTCGAGGAGCTGGACGTCTACGAAGACTTCGCGGGTTACGACCGCGAAGGCTCACTCTACCGGCGCTCCTTGATTCGCGCGGTGACCCCCGGCGGTGCCAGGCTCGCCTGGACATACGTCTATTTGGGTGATGCCACCGCATTTCGCCCGATTTCGACGGGACGTTGGATCGGGACTTGACGCGGGAGCCCGAAAACGTAGACTCAAGGCGTAATGAAAACCCAGTGCGACATGCTGCGTAACTACTTTTTTTGGTTCACCGACTGAGGTGGCCTGCGTGCATTGTTGCTCAAAGGCCGCCTCGCAGGGCGGCCTTCTTGGTTAATGGTCCGAGGGTCGTCGTGAGAGGGGCCGGGAGCTCGAACGATGACCCGACCCGATAGAAGCCAAGCTCAGAAGCGAACCCCTCGCGTCCAACCCCGCACTCGAAAAGCCCTCGTGGTGCATGACGGCTCGGCATTCCAGCTCGCCGCGGACCTGCGCCGCTACGGTTTCGAGGTGGCTGAGGGTCCGCTATTTTCCGCATCGGACACGCACGATAGCGGTGGAGCCCTGGCCGTGATTGCGACCCGATCGGGCGCAACGCGTCGCGGACGCCTTCGAGAGTGGATTCACCAGCTTTGCTGGAGCGGGTCGCCGCTCCTTGCGGTCGGTGCGGCTGTCGGCCCGGTGGCCGAGTTTTTCGGCTCGCGGCCTGCGACGACTCCCGAGCCGCCTGTGAGCGGTCGACTGAGCGACGTTCTCGCGGTGGGCGAAGGCTTGTTCCGAGGGATGCCGTCCGAGTTCAGGCTGGCGCTACCTTCTGGGGACCGATTCGACCGCGCGGCGCTGAGCGCCGAGTTCAGCACGACGGCCTGGAGCAAGGATGGCGAGCTGATCAGTGCCTCTCACGTATTCCGCCCCGTACACCTCCTTCACGCGGCTGCGCTCGACAGCACGGAAACGCGGCCGGTCGTGTTGGAAAACCTGTTGCGCCTGCTTCGGGAGCGAGGCGGCCGTGCGTTCTGAGGGTCTCTGACACAAAATGACAATTCGTTCGTTGCTGTCACTCACTTGGTAATAATCCCTCCTGCGTGAAAATGCGCCCCGCGGCGCGGCGTCTCTTCTGTTCATCGTTGCGCGAAGTTACGGCTGCGATTCGCCCGTTTGGGTCCGTTGTCCGAGATCTTCTGACTACTGCGGCCTACGCTGGTCGGATTGTTGTCTCGCGTTTGACGCACTGCCACCAAACCGCTACTTGCAAGCCTGAAAGCGGGGAGTGTGGGTGCGTTCGTGTGCCCCGCGATAGCAACGGAGGAGAGTCACGATGACCAAAAGCATTTTTCGATTGGGTCTAGTCCTCGCGGTTTGTGCCGCGATGATGGGATGCAAGAAGGCCGAGGAGGCCGCCGGCGAAGCCGAGCAAGCCGCCGAGGAAGCGGCGCACGAGGCGCACGAGGCCGCCGAAGCCGCGGGTGAGGCCGCCGAAGCTGCTGGCGAAGAAGCCGCCGAAGAGGAGATGGAAGGCGCCGAGGAAGCAGCTGCTGGCGCTGAGGAGGAGGCCAAGTAGGCCACCGAAGCCTTCTCGACTTCTCGCTTTTCACTTCGAGAGCCGGCTTTTCGGAGCCGGCTTTTTCGTGTCCAGGGCACCGAGGGTTGCATCCGGTTGCATCTGGGGGCCATCAAACTAGAACACGTTTCATTCCGGCGCCGATGCCGAATGACGTGAGGCCATGTACTTCGACTACACCCCCGAGCAAGAGGCGCTGCGCGACGAGCTGCGCGCGTACTTCGATCGTCTGATCACCGATGAGCTCCTCGCCGAGCTTGACCGGGTCGAAGGTGGCGGCCCTCTCTACCACCAGGCCATGCAGCAGTTGGGCGCGGACGGCTGGCTCGGGATTGGGTGGCCCGAGGAGCACGGTGGCCAGGGTCGCGGCCCGATAGAGCAGTTCATCTTCTTCGATGAGGTGCAGCGTGCGGGTTTCCCGATTCCCATTCTCACGCTCAACACCGTCGGCCCGACCCTGCTCAAGTTCGGCACCGCGGAACAGAAGGCCAAATACCCACCCAAGATTCTCGAAGGCAAATGTCACTTCTCGATCGGTTACACCGAACCTGGCTCCGGTACCGATCTCGCCTCGCTCAAGACGAGCGCGGTGCGTGACGGCGACCACTACGTGATCAACGGGCAGAAGATCTGGACCAGCCTCGCTGACCACGCCGATTACATTTGGCTCGCCTGCAGGACCGACCCGGACGCGCCGCCACACAAAGGCATCTCCATCCTCATCGTTCCGGCCGACGCGGAGGGCGTGCAGATCACACCGATGCACGCGCTCGGCGAGAACAACGTGCACGCCGTGTACTATGACAACGTGCGAGTTCCCGTCGAGAACGTCGTCGGCAGCGAGAACAATGGCTGGCATTTGATCACGACCCAGCTCAACCACGAGCGTGTTGCGCTGTGCTCGGTCGGGCCGCTCGAGAAGATCTTCACCGAGACCGTGCAGTGGGCCAAGAAGACTCCCAACGGCGATGGCGGCACGATCCTCGACCTGCCCTGGGTCAGGACGAACCTGGCCCGTGTCTACGCCAAGCTCGAGGTGCTCAAGCTGCTCAATTGGCAGCAAGCTTGGGGCATTGCCGAAGACGAGCTTTCTCCCGCGGATGCTTCGGCGATCAAGGTTTTCGGCTCGGAGCTCTACGTCGAAGGGTCGAGGCTGCTCATGGAGGTCCATGGGGCGCAGGGGATTCTGCATCACAGCTCCGAAGCAGCGCTCCTTCGGGGCCGGCTGGAGAAGTACTATCGCATGTCGTTGGTGCTCACCTTCGGCGGGGGAACCAACGAGATCCAACGAGACATCATCTGTCAGGCAGGTCTGCGCATGCCCCGGCTCGGGCGACGTTGACGAGGTCAGGAATGGATTTTTCTTTCACCGAAGATCAGGAAAGCATCCGCGCTCTCGTCAAACAGGTCCTCACCGACCTGGTAACCGACGAATCACTCAAGGCGCTTACGAGAGAAGGCAAGTGGTTTCACGAGCGCGCATGGGAGCAGCTCGCCGAGTCTGAGATGCTCGGTTTGGCGATTCCGGAGGCATATGGGGGCGCCGGCATGGGTCTCACCGAGCTCTGCCTGTTGCTGCACCAGGTCGGGCGCACGGTCGCACCGATCCCGGCCATCGAGACGCTCGTGTCTTCGGCGCTTCCCCTCGCTGAGTTCGGCAGCCCGGAGCAAAAGGATCGTTTCCTCAGCGCCATCGCGCAGGGACGATCGCTGCTGACCCCCGCACTGGTCGACACGGCGAGCCGAAATCCGCGCAACCCATCGGCGGTTGCCCGAGCCGATGGCGCGGGTTGGCGCGTCACGGGACGGTTCAGCAACGTCGCATACGCGGACATCGCCGAGCGGGTCGTCGTCCCCGCGCGCACGCAAAACGGCGCCATCGTCGTGTCGCTGGTCAATCCGAGAGGCGAGGGGGTTCGTCTCGGCGCGCAGCGGGGCACCAATGGCCAACCGCTTTGGCTCTTGGAGCTGACCGGTGCGCCCGTATCGCGTGCAGAGGTGCTCGGAAGCGCCGAAAACGGGGATCAGGTGCTTCGCTACCTCATCGATCGCACGGTGCTCGGCATATGCGCCGTCGAGCACGGCATTGCCGAGCAAGCGCTCTTCATGACGGCCAAGTATGCGGGCGAGCGCAAACAGTTCGGCGTTCCAATCGGAACGTTTCAGGGCGTGACGCAACGGGTCGGCGATGCGTACATCGACGTGCAGGCCATGCGGTCGTCGATGTGGCAGGCGTGTTGGCGGCTCGACCAGGGGCTCGATGCCGACAAAGAGCTGGCCGTCGCCAAGTTCTTTGCCTCCGAGGCCGGGGCGCGGGTGGTGGCCGCAGCGCAGCACGTTCACGGAGGAATGGGCTTCGATCGAGACTACCCCCTCTATCGCTATTTCATGACGTCCAAGCACCTCGAGTTCACCCTGGGAGGGTCCGCCGAGAGCTTGACGCGCCTCGGCGACCTGATCGCCGGCTGAGCCGCGCCGCCGCTGCCCCCGCGCCGTCGACGGCGGCGGATCAAGAAATCCCTGCCTGGCGGCCTCGGGGATGTTCGGTTCCTTTGGTGCCAGGCAGGGGGGATGGGTGAAGGAGAGGTTGTAACGGTGCGTATGCCACCCCGGCCGAATCGTTACGGGCTCGATAGGCGCATCCGACATCCGGCCCTTTTGCACGGCGGGGCGGCAGCAGTGTGCATTGGCCCGCGGGTGACTCTGCTGTAGCTTTGCACGCATGGCCATGACGACGTTCTTGCGAGCCGAAGCGCTCACCACCGAATCCAAGACGAATTTCATCCGAGAGGTTTGGGATCGCTTGGAGAAAATACCGGGAGGCAAGCTGCTCTACAGCCGGATCATCGGCAGACTCGCTCCCTACACCTCGACGATCGGCGCGGTGGTGCAAGAGCTGCGAAGCGGTTACTCCCGGGTCACGATGGCTGACCGCCAGAAGGTGCGGAATCACCTGTCCTGCGTCCATGCAGTCGCGCTTGCAAACCTCGTCGAGCTGACCGGAAACCTCGCGCTCGGCTACTCACTTCCCGACGACGCCCGCTTCATCGTGGCCGGTATGAGCCTCGACTACCTCAAGAAGGCGCGCGGCACCATCACTGGCGAGTGCAACATCCCGCCCATCAATTCGAGTGAAAAGAGAGAATACCAGGTCCCGGTCACGCTCCGCGACGAGCAAGGCAACATCGTCGTCCAAGCCACGCTCCGCACACTCGTGGGACCAAAGCAGTAGCACAGCACCCACGCGCGTCGTCGACCAAGTCCCCGGAGAACGGGTCGCGACGGGCGTAAGGACCGGGCTCGGAAAAACACGACACGAGGTTCCACGGAACGGGGCGGTTTGCAAAGGTGGCCGGAAGGGCTGGAAGCCTGAGGCCACGCAAACCG